>Ga0172379_10000536_pt1 | contig 93955 bp, 89 predicted proteins | sample GrowelOW334metaG_FD_119756 | JGI IMG/M metagenome (GOLD analysis project Ga0172379, IMG submission 119756) | Groundwater microbial communities from an aquifer near a municipal landfill in Southern Ontario, Canada - Groundwater well OW334 metaG | ecosystem: Environmental > Aquatic > Deep...
AAACACCGCCACTTTTTCCGTATATGCTAATTCTGGATATAGTATCAGTGGAGTTTCCGGCTGTAATGGTCACCTCTCTGGTAGCACCTATACGACTGGCGCAGTATATTCCGACTGTACGGTTTACGCTTACTTCAGTCAAAACCAAACCCAAAATCCAACCGTAAATTTAACAGCCTCCCCTTCCAGTATTAATTCTGGAGAAGGTTCAAATCTTTCTTGGAACTCTGATAACACTGATTATTGTTCCGCTTCGTGGACTACAAGCACCGCAACTTCCGGGGATAGAATGGTATACCCAACTTCAACAAGAACCTATTCTATTATATGTTACGGAACGAACGGAAGACAAAGCAGCGATTCTGTAACGGTGAATGTTAATGAAATCAATAATAACGAAGTAACTGTTGATATTAGCGCAGACGACAGAAATATATCCGATGGAGACAGTACAACAATTCGCTGGGATTCAGACAACGCGGACTATTGTAACCGAACCGGTGGCAGCAATGGTTGGGCAAGAAACAATGTAAGCACATCAGGCCATTTCGACACTGGGGATTTAACTTCAGACAAAACTTATCGTATTATTTGTTATAACGATAACGATTCAGCCACCGATTCTGTGACGGTTAGTGTAGACGAAAACAACACCGACAACGTCAGTGTCGATATTCGAGCCGACGATGTAGATATAAGTTCCGGAGATAGTACTAAGATTCGTTGGGATTCTGACGGCGCTGATTATTGTACTGCAAGCAACGGAACGAATGGTTGGTCTGGTTCAAAAAACACTTCCGGGACCTTCAGTACCGGCTCTCTTACTTACACTACGACCTATACTATTACTTGTAGAAACTACAACAACAGTGATTCCGCGACGGACTCGGTGACAGTATATGTTCAAAATCAACAAATTAATTACCCTCCGACGGTAGTGCTTTCTGCCGATCAATCAAATCTTTCTTATAACGGAGCGACCACTGTCCGTTGGTCCACGACCAATGCAACTTCTTGTTATGCAAGTGGTGGCAGTAACGGTTGGGCAGGAACAAAAAGCATTGGACCGGCATCTTTCTACACCGCTTCTTTGTCTTCAAGTAAAACCTACGTTCTTGTTTGTAGTAATAATTACGGATCAGCCACCGCCACAAAATTTATCTATGTCAGTGCGCCGATAAACAACAATCCAATTCCTCCTACCTCTCTCGTGCTTATTAATTCTTCCATTGATCGCAATCAACCGATTGTACCCACTATCGACAACACGAACCCACGCCCGGGAGACGAAATTAATTACACTGTAAGTTATCAAAATATCGGCACAGGTTCCATCACAAACCTTGTTCTACAAATGAATCTTCCTTACGAAGTAGATTACATTTCTTCAAACCCAAGTAATCCGATTTTTAACGGCAACTCGCTAACCTTTAACCTAGGAACCTTGAAAGCAAACGGCCAAGGCACTGTGACCGTAAGGGTGCGAGTACGAGACAATATTCCAGCCGGCACAAGTTTGAACTTCCCGGCCACCCTCTCTTACACTGATCCATCCGGCAGACCCCAATCTGTCAGTGCAAATGTGACGGCCCAAGTCTGGACTGAGCCAACTTCGACAGAAGACAAAAATGTGTCCCTGGGAGCAAATGTTTTTGGAGCCGGCTTTTTCCCGACAAATATTTTCGGCTGGCTTCTCCTTATCATCCTTGCTCTTCTCTTAATCGCGGTAATCGCCTATCTCTTGAGATATATATTTGGCTATCAACCCTTACTCAAAAAGACCACAACGACTACCACGAATCAACCAGCGGGTAAAAAAACCACGACAACGACAGAACACCAATAAAATATTGAAAGAAAAAACTCTACCAATACAGGCACGACATAGATTGTGATATATTTATGCTATGTCAGACAATGAAACGGACGAGGAAATCATCACTCAATACAAAAATGGTAATCAGGAGGTTTTTAAAGAATTAATAGACCGCTATGCTTCTTCGTTTTACAATTTTTCCGCTCGCCTGGCGAACAAGGATGATGCGCCCGACATTGTCCAGGAGATTTTTATTAAAATTTGGAAAAATTTAGGGAAATTTAATTCCGACAAAGCAAGTTTTAAAACCTGGGTTTTTACTATTGCCCGAAATACCACTACGGATTTTTTAAGAAAAAAAAAGAACTTACTTTTTTCGGATATAGACAGGGGCAGTGAAGAAGATACAAATTCTTTTGAAGAAAATATTCAGGATGAAAACTTACTACCGGAAGAAGCCCTGCAAAAACTGGAAGACGCGCAATTTTTCAACCAAACGCTGGAAAAACTGCATCAGAATTATCGGGAAGTATTGATGCTTCACTACCAAGAAGAAATGACCTTCGAGGAAATCGGCAAAATCTTAAACAAACCATTGAACACCGTCAAAAGCCAACACCACAGGGCGATAATAGAATTACGAAAAATACTGAACCAAATTGCACCATAACTAATTTTCCATACGTATATATAGATATGGAAAAAGAACTGCAAGAAGTGTTCCAAAAAGCTAAATATGAAATCGACTCGGACTTACCATTAAATATTTGGCAAAAGATGGTGAAGCGAAATAAGCGCATAAATAGGACCAGGTTGTGGGTATTTTCCTCAATGGGAATTCTCTCCTTCGGTGGGGCACTGCCTGTATTTAAAATCTTATTAAACGACGTAGCCCAATCCGGGTTTTATGAATATTTATCTCTGGTATTTTCCAGCAACAGCCCGGCGCTTTCTTACCCAAAAGAGTTCTTTTTTTTGATTGCCGAATCTTTGCCGACGACAAGTATTGTTTTGTCTCTTTCTCTTATTTTCATTTTATTTTTATCTCTGAAATATCTTACGAGAGAAATTATTAAAAATCAATTATTATTGTCCTATTAATTACATGAAAAAAATATCCGAAAATGTAAGAAGTTTTTTTGAATCGAAAACAGCCCTAGCCGTTTTGTGCGTAATTGGATTCGCGGTGGTCGCCTTATTAATTTTTTCTCTGGGAGTCTCGGTGGGTTTTCGTAAAGCCTCTTTTGGCCGCGCTTGGGGAGAAAATTATGAACGCAACTTCGGAATGGGCCCTGGTGGGCCGATTCCTGGCAGGGATAATTTTCCCAACGCCCACGGTGCAATAGGGAAAATAATGAAAATAGAATTACCAACAATAATAGTACAAGATAAAGACAATACGGAAAAAATAATTTTAATAAGCGACAACACCCAAATACAAAAAGCAAAAGACAGCATTAACGCCAGTAATTTAAACGTCGATGATTCTATCATTGTTATCGGTGACCCAAATGAACAGGGCCAAATTGAAGCTAAATTTATAAGAGTCCTACCACTCGGCATGCCTCCTCCCCTTCCTCCACAAGGAGAAATTCCACTACCACTAAAATAATATGAAAAATTTCTTAAATAAAATCAAAACTTATGCCCTCGCGCATAAAATTATAAGCAGCGTCTTTATTTTGCTAATACTTCTCCTTGGATATTGGGGCTACGGTAAAATAACCAGCGCCTCCGGAGAAACTCGTTACGTAATGGGTACAGCCACCAGGGGCACGATTATTTCCTCGGTTGCCGGCAGTGGTCAGGTATCCGCCATAAATCAAATAGATATTAAGCCGAATGTTTCTGGCACAATTACTTATGTCGGAGTACAACCCGGGGACAAAGTAGCAAGTGGCAAGTTGCTTTTTTCTATCGATGATACCACCGCGCAAAAAGCTGTTCGTGATGCAAAAATAAATTTACAAAGCGCGAATTATTCATTACAAAAACTTCAAATACAAAATTCAAATGAAAATATTAATACCGATTCAACGAAAACTTATGCCGACGCCCTCAACACAATTTCTGAAACTTTTTTAGATATCCCCCCTACTATAACCGGAATTGAAAACCTTCTTAATAATAGTGATCTATCAGACAACGCCGCAAGGAAAGCTGGGGCTACGGCTGTTAATTATTTAAACAAAGCAAATACGGCATATTATACCGCGAAGGCGGCATATGAAAAAAATAAAATTAATTTTGGCCCCGTTAACAGCAATTCAAAATCTGCCGACATTGAAGCCCTGGCTGGAGAAACCTACAATACGACAAACCTTTTAGCCGATGCCACAAAAAGTCTTAACGATTATGTAAATTATTTAGCAGAACAAAACAACAACCCGTCTGGTTTTTCGTCATACCAAAGCACCTTGTCTCAATACACAAATACAATAAACGCGGACAGCTCTTCTCTGCTTACCGCCCAAACAAGCATTAATAGCTACAAAGATTCTCTGCCCAACAATGAAATAGACATGCAGGGTGCCCTAATCTCTGTAGCCCAAAAACAAAACGCCTTAACCGACGCCGAACAAAATCTGTCCGATTATTACATTCGAGCCCCTTTTGATGGAGTAATAGCAAGTGTCCCCGTTCAAAAGGGGGATGATGCAAGTTCCGGTACAACCTTAGGCACAATCATCACGGCAAAACAAATGGCAGTTATCTCTCTTAATGAAGTTGATATTGCCAAAATACAACTTGGGCAAAAAGTAACTCTAACTTTTGACGCGATTCCTAATCTCACAATTGCCGGAAAGGTGACTCAGGTAGATGCAATCGGGACTGTCTCTCAAGGGGTAGTAAATTACGACGTAAAGATAACCTTTGACACCAACGATGAAAGAATAAAACCAGGCATGACGGTCAATGCGACTATTATTACAAACGTCCAACAAGATGTTTTGACCGTGCCAAACAGTGCAATAAAAAACCAGGGTGGCAATACCTACGTTGAAATATTTAATACCCCTCTACCAATTCCCCTCTCAGGCATACAGGGATCTCCCTCTGCGACCCTCCCCACACTGCAAGCAGTTGTCGTCGGGACATCAGATGACACTAGTACTGAAATTATTTCTGGTCTAAGCGAGGGTGACAAGATTGTAATAAAAACAATTGTAGGCGCAAAAACTGTCGCCACCTCAACTCCGAGCCTACTTAATGCGGTAAGTGGAAACAGGGCAGGGGCCGCCGCCGGTGGAACAGGAAGAACATTTAAGCCGGCGGATTAAATCATGATTGAAGTACAAAATATAAAAAAAATATACAAGACGGGCGACATAGAGTTCGAAGCCTTGTGCGGAGTAAGCTTTGCAATAAAGGATGGGGAGTTTGTGGCCATCATGGGGCCGTCCGGGTCCGGCAAATCAACCCTAATGCACATTTTGGGGGCACTCGATAATCCGACTTCCGGGACTTACTTTTTAGACGGAAAGGATGTTTCTACTCTCTCCGACGATGAACTAGCAGACATTCGTAAAGATAAAATTGGTTTTGTTTTTCAATCGTTTAATCTACTACCGAGAACAACCGTGTTACGTAATGTAATGCTTCCTTTGATTTATGAAGGGGTAGAACCACAGGAAAGAGAAGAAAGGGCTAAAAAGGCACTCCTTTTAGCTGGCCTAGACGAGGGACATTTTCTAAATTTGTCTAATCAACTTTCCGGTGGGCAAATTCAACGCGTTGCCATCGCCCGCGCTCTAGTTAACAATCCATCCCTTATTTTGGCGGATGAGCCGACCGGCAACCTTGATTCGAAAACAAGCGAAATTGTTTTGGGTACTTTTCAAAGACTAAACAAGGAACTCGGCCGAACAATTCTTCTTATCACCCACGAAAAAGATATTGCTGAACATGCAGACAGAATACTTTTTATTAAAGATGGCTTGCTTGAGGAAGGAGCTCCTCATGTTAAAAAAATAGCAAAACACCATACATGAAAAACACTGATTTATTAAATGAAACATACTCTGCTCTTTCAGCCAACAAGGCGAGGTCCGGGCTCACCATGCTCGGCATCGTCATCGGCATTGCTTCGGTGATTACAATGACGGCGGTCGGGCAAGGGGCACAAAACTCTATTTCCTCCAGCATTCAGTCAATGGGTGCAAACCTACTTATGGTCATGCCTGGAGCGGCTCGTTCTTTCGGTGGGCCTTCTGAAGGTCGTGGTGGCGCCCAAACCCTAACGATATCGGACGCAGCGGCAATTGCTTCTCAAATTTCAAACATCACAAATGTAGCCCGAGAAGTATCTTCCCGCCAACAGGTGATTGCCACCGGCACAAACACAAATACGAGTATCATGGGCACCGAATCACAGTATTTACAAGTTCGGAACGTAGCGATTGAGGAAGGTGATTTTATTTCAGACCAAAACGTAACGAATGGGGCAAAGGTCGCCGTACTCGGACCAACCACCAGAGATGATTTGTTCGGGATAAACGCGACTGGGGTTGTTGGACAAAAAATCAGAATAAAAGGCATGGAATACGCCGTCATTGGAATAACTGTGGCCAAGGGTGGCTCTGGTTTTGGGAGCGCAGACGATATCATCTATATTCCTTACACAACCGCACAACGATATTTAACGGGAAATAAATATTTAAGTGAGATTGATGTACAAGCCAGTAGCTCCGACGTTTCCACGCAGGTACAAAACGATATAAATGCGCTATTGCTTGCTCGTCACAATATTTCCGATTCGACCAACGCTGACTTTAACGTATTGAACCAAGCATCAATTATTGCGACTGCCTCATCAGTAACAGGCACTTTTACCACCCTGCTCGCCGCCATTGCCGGGATTTCTCTGCTTGTCGGAGGAATAGGTATTATGAATATGATGCTCACCACGGTCACCGAAAGGACCCGTGAAATAGGCCTCCGAAAAGCCATTGGGGCAAAGAAAAAAGACATCAACAAACAATTCTTGGTAGAGGCAATTATGCTTACATTTATCGGGGGAACCACCGGAGTAATTTTAGGATGGTTAATCTCATTTGGAATTACCTATTTCGGTATTTTGCAGGCCTCAGTTTCACTTTCCTCAATTATCCTTGCTTTCTGCGTATCGGCCGGAATCGGCATTATTTTCGGCTACTATCCAGCCCGTCGGGCGGCACAATTAAATCCGATAGATGCGCTGAGGTATGAATAATATAAAATCTAATATTGCTCCTTTTGTGGTAAAGTAGATAAATGCGGATAAATAAATATTTGGCTCTAAAAAAAATCTCTACCAGACGAGGGGCGGATGAGCTGATAAAAGCAAAAAAGGTTTTTATAAACAACAAACTGGCCCTCCTCGGTAGCCAGGTCGAAGAAAGCGACTCTGTCGAGGTTCGGGGCGCAAAAAAAACAGAATATAAATACTTTGTTTACAATAAGCCGGTCGGGACTGAAACAAATTCTCCTCGAGAAGACCTCTTCCCATTAGGCAGGTTGGATAAAAATTCTCACGGGCTTCTAATTCTCACCAACGACGGGAGGATTACAGACCAACTCCTAAACCCAAAATATTTTCATGAAAAAGAATATGTTGTTCGAACTTCCAATAAACTCCGTTCCAGCTTTCAGAAAAAAATGGAAGCCGGAGTAAATATCGAAGGATACCAAACTAAACCCTGTAAGGTAAAAATCATAAACGAAAATACCTTTAGAATAATTTTAACCGAAGGTAAAAAACATCAAATTCGTCGAATGTGCTCTGCCCTTTTTCAAGAAGTCGCCGACCTTAAACGCGAAAGAATTATGAACATTAAACTGGAGAAACTAGGACCAAATGGCTTAAAAGAAATAAAAGGTAAAGAATTAAAGATTTTTCTGGAGTCTTTAAGCTTGACAAATGGGGTGTAATATACTATACTTGATAGACAAAGTAGGTGCGAAAAGAGTCGATTTTTAGAGCTATCTATTTGTAATTTAACAACTTAAACAAAAAATCAATGACTGGTACTATAAAAAGACTCACTGATAAGGGTTTCGGCTTCATCACAGCAGAAGGACTCGAGAAGGATTTATTCTTCCACAGTAATTCTCTGGTTGGCGTAACCTTTGATGAATTAAAGGAAGGAGATACTCTTTCTTTTGAAACTGAAGAGTCACCAAAAGGATTGAATGCTACGAACGTACAACGCGCGTAATATTCTCCAAATCAAAAAGCCCCCGTTGGGGGCTTTTTGATTTTTCTATTAAAATTAGACTTCCATTTTTTCAAACAAATAATTACCAATTAAAACAACCAAAAGAGAAACTCCCAGGAGCACAAAAAAATCAAGCCACGGATTGAAATTAGAAATACCCTCAAAAGTATACCGCAGTCCATCTATCCCATAGGAAAGCGGGTCCAGTTTGCCTAAAATTTGGAGCGCCTTCGGGGCCGTCGTGAGCGGAAAGATTGAACCGGAAAGAAAAAAAAGCGGCATGACTAAAAAATTCATAATAATCGGGAATGCCTGCATGTCGGTAAGCTGCGAAGCGATAGCTGTGCCGAGAGCCGTAAAGAAAAAAGCAGTTAGAAACATAAAAATAAGCGCCGGAAAAATCATCAAAACGTGTGGCATCTTAAAACCAATTAAAAATGAAATAATAAGAACGGCAACTCCTTGAATAACGGAAACCGTCGCCCCGCCTAACGCCCTGCCAATCATAATGTTAAAACGAGAAACTGGTGCCACCATTGTTTCCTTTAAAAATCCAAATTGTCTGTCCCAAATGAGCTCAATCCCGCCAAAAATCGCGGTAAAAACAACGGCCATCGCCACAATCCCAGGAACTAAAAATTGTATATAATTGCCCCCTCCCGCCTTGGCGAAAATAGAACTAAAGCCAAAACCAAAAACTAAAAGGAACAAAAGCGGTTGCCCCAGGGAACCAATAATTCTCGGAGGAGATCGCATATATTTTTTCAATTGTCTCAGCCATAAAATATATATTGTGGACATAAATTTTAATTCTAAAAAATAATTTTTTTACTTTCTTCTCCCCCAAACTTTCGCATGTGTACGAAGAGCATCCATACTATTTGCCTCCTCGCTTCTTATTTCACTACCAGTTAATTTCAAAAATGCTTCCTCTAGAGATTCCGTAAAAGTTCTTTCTTTGAGTTCTTGGGGCGTACCGACACCAATGATTTTTCCATGGTCAATAATCACGACCCGATCAGCCATTTTTTCGGCCTCCTCCATATAGTGAGTAGTTAAAAAAACAGTTACACCTTCTTTTTTTGATAAATCTACGATATATGACCAAATATGATTACGCGTTTGCGGATCAAGTCCCACGGTCGGCTCGTCTAAAAAAATTATTTTGGGTGTGTGAATCAGGGCACGGGCTATTTCAAGCCTGCGTTTCATTCCACCGGAAAAATTTTTTACTAGTTCCTTCCTTCTATCCCACAAATCAACCAACTTTAAAAGCTCTTCAATCCTGGACTGCCTGCCTGCTTTTTTGTATCCATAAAGAATAGCGTGAAATTCCATGTTCTCATACGCCGTTAAGTCATCGTCCAAACTTGGATCCTGAAAAACAATCCCGAATGAACGTCTCACATTGTCCCTTTCTTTTTTTAAATTAAAATTATTTATTTTTACCTCCCCCGCCGTCGGGTCGAGAAGGGTCGTGAGCATTTTTATGGTGGTTGTTTTTCCGGCTCCATTGGGACCTAAAAAAGCAAAAATTTCTCCCTTTTCAACAGAAAAAGATATGTCGTCCACGGCCATAAAATCCCCAAACTTTTTAGTTAAATTTTTTACTTCAATAATAGACATTGGTATTTTACTTTCCTTTCGCCCAGTTTTTTAAGTTCTCATAACTCTCCTCCCCACAAATCCACTTGTCAGTATCTAGGTTATAGAAAAAAGGGACGCCTCCACAAAAATCCTTATCCAAATCAATCAAACGTTTCTCGTTTTCTTTATTGTGCCATACTTCCAAACTTTCAATTTTTATCCCCTCCTCTTTTTCCAACCGCTCCACAAGCCCATGCATTGAGACACAATGGGGGCACTCTGTTCCATAAAATTCAAGCAAGTGATTCATCGTCACATTTAGATTTTAAACTTATAAGATGAAAGATTCATGAAGTTCGGACTACTTAACGAGCCTCGAGAGACGGGCCTTCTTGCGAGCGGCGTTGTTCTTTTTGATGACACCTTTTTGTGCGGTTTTGTCTATGGCCTGAAAAGCACCTGCAAGCATTTTAAGGGCCTCCGCTTTGTCCGTCTTGGCGATTTTTTCTATTTTTTTGATTATTTCCTTCATTGCCTTCTTGCGTTGGTCGTTAAAGGCCTTCTTGCGAAGGGAACCTCGAATTGCTTTTTTAGCTGATTGTGTTATTGGCATATATGCAATATAGCAAAAAACCCAAATAAATGCAATTGTGATATGATTAATTCATGATTGGTAGCATAAAGGGAATAATCATATTAAGAACGGAAAAATTTTTAATTGTTGAAACAGGCGGGGTTGGATATAAAGTAAGTGTTTCGCCGGACGTTTTGTCCAAAATAAAAAAACCCGGCGACGAAATCATGCTTTGGGTCCATACTCATGTTCGCGAAGATGCTTTTGATTTATATGGATTCCTAGACCACCAAGAGCTGGAATTTTTTGAAATGCTTATAAACGTATCGGGTATCGGGCCGAAGGGCGCGCTGACAATTTTGAGCGTCGCTTCTATTGAAACACTAAAAAAAGCTATCGGCACTGGCGACACGAGTTATCTCACTAAAATATCCGGCATTGGTAAAAAAACGGCAGAAAAAATTGTGATAGAATTGCGCGACAAAATAACGGAAATAAAAATCGGTGAGGAGAGTGGAAGCTCTCTGCAAGAGGAGTTAGATTCACTGGAGGCGCTCAAGTCTCTCGGTTACTCTCAAAACGAAGCTCGAGAAGCTCTAAAAAAAGTCACTCCTGGTTCGAACACCAATGCAAAAATTCGTGAAGCTCTAAAAATTTTAGGTAGTAAATCTCGGTAGCAGAGCAAAACCCACCATGGGACGAATGATTATTTTCGGAAAAAATAATTTTTTATACCGGCAAAAGTAAAATTAGCCATAGTGTTATATGCTTTATGTCGCATGGTGTTATTTCCAAATCTATAAATGTAGCCGTATTCTACGAGCACAGAACGCACTGTCGGTAGAAGTGTGCCGTTTGCCCCCATGGCTATTAATTTTTGATCCATCACTAGCCCCCCTTTCTCCTTTTCATAAGTACTGGTGATGTATTTTTTGCTCAGCTCATTGTGAATCATCGCACCGAGAAGGCCACTTTCTCTTGAATTAGCAAGTTGTGCATCTGGCACATAAATAACAAAACCTTTGTATTTTCCCACCGTCCATATATTTGACCTTGGAACATCGTTAAAGTGAACATGAATAATTGCGTCCACCCTATTTTCGTCTGCCCATTTATTAATACCATAAAGAACAACTGCAGTATCTTCCGCGACTGCGTTGTGAGGAACTCCATCTTTTGCGATAAAATCCCCACTATCAATCTTGTTTTGTGTATTTTTTTTGGCCTCCTCTTTAAACGCCAGAATTTCATCTCTATGTAGGGAAAAATAATCAGCAAATTCTTTTGTGTATCCACTCTCGTCGCGAGTGATATGTACTTCGAAACGTTTGTCATTTTTAAAGAGATTATAAATCTGCGTAGCCAAAGCTAAATTCATATTTGCTTCTTTTATGTTTCCATATTGTGCTCCCCAAATCTCATCATCGTGCCCGGGCACGAGCAAAATTTTTACTGGGGCTGCTGTTTCAGCTGCCTTTACCTGAAAGACCGGCCAGGAAAACGCTACAAACAGAAGAAACAAAATAAGTAGTGACTTTTTCATTATCATTGTACAATCATACCATGCCGGAACTACCTGAGGTGGAAACAACAAAAAGGGGCTTAGAAAGGAACGTTTTAGGCCTCACCATAAAGGAAGTGTGGACTGATTTATCTACCAAAGACAAGCGGAAAAAAGATACAGTTGCTAATCCTAAATATTTTAGAATTTTCAAAAAAGAGGTTTCAAATAAAAAGATTTTATCGGTGGAAAGACGGGCAAAAAATATCCTCATAAACCTCTCCCCGCCGTCGCAAAAGCTTGGCGGGGCAAGCAGGCAGAAAACTATTTTGATACACTTAAAAATGACGGGTTACCTTTTTTATGGGAAAAATCTAAAAATTAAATTTGCGCACGTAATCTTTTCCCTTTCCAATAAAAACTATTTGGTTTTTTCGGATATGCGGAAATTTGGAAAAATTACTCTGTTAGATACGAAAGTTGCGCACGATAGCAAACATTTAAATAATATTGGGCCCGAACCGCTTGATAAAAAATTTACTTTAGAAAAATTTAAGGAACAGTTGCGCAAAAAACTAAACAGCAAAATCAAAACCGTTTTGATGGACCAAAGTATTATTGCCGGAATTGGTAATATTTATTCCGATGAAATCCTCTGGCGAGCTGGCGTGCATCCGGAACGGATGGTTAAAAAAATTAAAGAGAAGGAATTGAAACTAATATTAAAAGCAATTAAAGAAACCCTGACTAAAGGTATAAAGTTTGGCGGAGACTCAATGTCGGATTATAAAAACATTTATGGTTTGCCCGGGAAATTCCAATTACATCACGAGGCTTATCGTCGCACCGGAAAAAAATGCAGAAAAAGGGGCTGCAAAGGAATAATCAGAAGAAAAATAATCAACGGTCGTAGCGCACACTTTTGTTCAGTGCATCAAAAATAGCTTAAAAAAATTTGTGATTTAGAAAACATTGCGCAGCGCGACGGCGCGAGCATAGTAATTTTTCAGCAGAAAAATATACGTGTTTTATAAATTACAAATTCTGAAAAGCGCTACACCGGTTGCCACAGAAACATTTAAAGATTCTTTTTTTCCGTTCATTGGAATCTCAGCAACAATGTCACACTTTTTTAAATTACTTTTAGAAATTCCGGCAACTTCCTCCCCCACGACAAAAGCATTCTTGTTTTTTAACTTCACCTTTTTATAATCAATAGATTTTGGGTCTTGCTCTATTCCAACAATGAAAAAACCTTCTTTTTTTAATTTTGAAATTACAGAATTGAAAGTTTTCTTTTGTTCCCATTTAACAAATTCCTCAGCTCCGAGTGCGGACTTCGCCAAATCCTTTCTTTTTCTACCGAACCTGTCGAGCGGCGCCGGCGTGTATCCCGTCAAATATATTTTATTTATTCCCACTGCATCAGCAGTACGGAATATCGCTCCGACGTTTTCCACACTTCGAATATTGTATAGTATTAAAATGTTTTGTTTATTTTTGTTCATGTTATACATATTTACGCCATGGCTGAAATGTGTTTTATCTTAAAAAGTTTTTGTTGCGTAATTTTTTGTGATAATTAATAGCAAATCTGTGCGCTTCGCTATTTGCAAACAAAATTTCTCTCTCATATTTTCTGCCAATTGTTTTATCTCCTAAAATATCTTTCGGTTTATGTTTTTCGTCCTTTAAAACAGAAACCGCAGGAATGTTTAACCTCGCTTTAAGTATAACTTTTTTGGCAGTATTAATCTGCGCCTTTCCACCATCAACAACAATCAACGAAGGAAATGTCCATTCAGTATGCGCCAGGCGCCTCTCTAGAACTTCTTTTAGCGCCCCCGTATCATTCGTATTCTTTTGAGTTCTAATCCTAAATTTTCTGTATTCATTTTTCACTGTTTCCCCACCCTCAACAACCACCATAACCCCGACCATATTTTTGCCCCCCATGTGAGCAATATCATAAGCCTCTATTCTAAAATGCGAAGCAGGTAATGAAATTTTTGCATCCGAGGGCCCCACTTTGTCCCCCTTCATGCGCCCAAAGAAGGGCGCAGGATCAAAAATTTTATTACCTGCGAAGCTATTATTCTTTATGAGAGCAACATCATTAATATGTTTTAGCGCAAATATTTGTCTTTTAATTTCGCCCGCTTTTTCAAACTCTTGCTTTTTCGCATATTCCTTCATCTCTTTCTCTAGGTTTTTCAAAACCATTTTCTTTTTGCCTTCAAAAAATAAAATTATATTTCGAATATTTTGTAAATAAAGTTTTCTGTCATTTAAATCCGGCACCAAATTTATTTGTTTATAAAATTCAAGATAATTTTTACTTTTATCATCTAAAAATGGAAAAATTCTGCGAATTATTTTTACCGCTTCCTTCAGTTGTCCCCCGTTTGGATAAGGTCCAAAGATTTTAGCGAAATTGTGTTTTCCTCCAAAAACATTCCCGAGCTCACCACGAAAATTTTCTGCTGAAAATTTTCTCTGTCCGTCGTCGCCACTCCTCCCAAGGGTTCGCTCGGTAATATTTTTTCCGGAAACTACGTGGCTATAACCTAGCTCTTTCCCCCTCACAAGCACAACTTTTGGTAATTCTTCCTTTGTAATGCGAACATAATTAAAACTTTTGTCATCCTTTTCTCTCGTGTTGTATTTCGGTTGATGTTTTTTAATTAAATTCGCCTCGAGAATTAGTGCCTCAAGCACGCTATCGGTAGCCTGATAATCAATCTTACCTGCCTTGAAAACCATATCCACTAAAAAGGTCCCCCTTGTTTCGATTAGGTCTTTACTAAAATAACTTTTCACCCTATCTCGCAGAGAAGTCGCTTTGCCGATATATAAAATTCGCTTATCCTTCTTGAAAAAATAAACTCCGGGTTTATCAGGTAATTTTATTTTTTTTAATTCTTCTTTTCTCATTTGCGTAAAACTTTCCTTAAGTATTTACCAGTATATGATTTGCTGTTGCCAGCGACTTCTTCTGGGGTGCCTTTAGCCACGACATTGCCGCCGTTTACTCCCCCTTCTGGGCCAATATCAATAACATAATCAGAGCTTTTTATTATATCTAAATTGTGTTCAATGAGAACAACGGTGTTGCCTTTTGAAACCAGTTTATTAAGAACTTCTAATAACTTTCGCACATCGTCATAATGCAGTCCCACCGTCGGTTCATCTAAAAGATATATGGTTTTTTCTAAGTGGGGACGATAAAGCTCACTAGATATTTTTACTCGTTGTGCTTCTCCGCCAGAGAGAGTGGTAGCTGATTGCCCGAGCTCCACATAGCCGAGCCCTACATCTATAAGTGTTTGCATCCTATCCGAAACAGCAGGAATATCTTTAAAAAATTTTAAACCTTCTTCTACGGTCATGCGTAATACTTCGTAAATATTTTTCTTTTTGTATTTTACGGTGAGAGTTTCTTTGTCAAAACGCTTACCGCCACAAACATCACAGGTCACATAAACTGTCGGCAAAAAATGCATTTCTACCGCGATTTCTCCATTCCCCTCACAGGCTTCACAGCGCCCGCCCTTCACATTGAAGGAAAAACGATTTGCTTTCCACCCACGCAATCGCGCCTCCTCCGTCATCGCAAAAAGATCTCGGATGTGTGTAAAAGAGCCGGTATAAGTAGCAATGTTTGAGCGTGGCGTGCGCCCGATTGGGGATTGATCAATCAAAATAGCACGAGAAAGATATTCCGTGCCGGAAAAGGAGGAGCAGTTAAATACTTTAGCTGTTCTGTATTTACGTTCATAGCGAGCCTGTAAGTTTTTATACAGAATTTCATACATAAAAGAACTTTTCCCTGAGCCGGACACTCCAGTGATGGAAGTCATGACGCCGAGGGGTACTTCCACATTCATATTGTTAATGTTAAAAATTTTTCCACCCGCAACACGTAAAACTCCTTTCGCTTGTCGGCGTTTTTTTGGTATTTCTATTTTTTCCTCTCCGCGTAAATAAGCTAGCGTGCGAGAATTATTTGTATTTTTGTTAGCAGTTAACAAATCTTCTAAATAACCAGAAACAACTACTTCACCGCCGTGTGTGCCTGCTTTTGGCCCGATGTCTACTATGTAGTCCGAAGCATAAATACTATCTTCGTCGTGTTCTACAATTAAAATTGTATTTCCCAAATCACGGAGGTTCTGTAAGGTTTTTATCAGTCTGTCGTTGTCCCGCTGGTGCAGGCCGATTGTGGGTTCATCCAACACATAAAGTGCCCCGACGAGTCGTGAACCAAGTTGAGAAGCCAAACGGATACGCTGAGCTTCTCCACCGGAGAGGGTATTCGCCTTGCGGGAGAGCTGTAAATAATCTAAACCAACGTCGAGCATAAACTGCAATCGTGCTTCTATTTCTTTCGTCACCGGAATAGAAATTTCTTTTTCTTGTTCTGATAATTTTAAATTCTTGAAAAAATCATGTGCCTCTTTTATGGAGAGAGAAGATAATTCTAGAATATTAATTTTCTTATGACCGGCAGTCAAAAACACATTGAGCGCTTCGGGGCGCAAACGCGCTCCGTGGCAAACATCGCAGAGTTCTTCGCCCATAAAATATTTTGTCCCGAGACCATGACACTCTGGGCAAGCTCCATGCGGAGAATTAAAAGAAAATAACCTCGGTTCAACTTCCGGGAAAGAAAAACCATCGTTCTTGCAAGCAAATTTCGCGGACATCACAAATTCCTGCGAAGCAAAAGAAATTGAAACCAATCCATCAGATTCAACGAGGGCACGTTCTATGGCCTCCGCAAGACGCATCCGGCTGACGTCCTTTGCATCGGTAAATTCATGCACCGCAAAACGATCTACCAAAATATCAATGTTGTGTGCTTTGTTTTTAGAAAGGACTATTTGCTCACGAAGTTTTTTCATTTTGCCGTCCAGGCGTATTTCAGCAAAGCCCTTTCCGAGTAAATCATAAAGTAGCTGATAATATTCCCCCTTCCTTCCACGCACTACTGGAGAGAAAATACTGATTTCTGTTTCGTCCCATTCAACACCCATAACTTTTCTTTTGTTTGTCTTCCCGAGATTTGCTATTTTTTCCAAAACAAAATTTAAAATTTCTTCGTTGGAAAGTTTTTTAATTTCCTCCCCACACAAGGGGCAATGCGGGTGCCCGATGCGCGCATACATCACGCGCAAGTAATCATAAATTTCAGTGATGGTCGCCACCGTGGAACGTGGGTTATTGGAACGGGATTTTTGATCAATGGAAATCGCCGGGGACAAACCAGTAATTTCATCCACGTCTGGTTTCGGCATTTGGTTTAAAAATTGCCGCGCGTAAGAGGACAGAGATTCCACATATCTCCTCTGCCCTTCGGCAAAAATGGTATCAAAAGCCAAGGATGATTTACCACTACCGGAAACGCCGGTAATGGCTATCATTTTGTTACGGGGCATCTCCACATTTATATTCTTTAAATTGTGGGTCCTGGCACCTTTTATTGTTATTTTGTCTATGTTTTTATCTAATTTAGCCATATGAAGCACAATGACACCCGACCTTGTTCTTAGGGGGTGTATATCAATATTAAACTAGAATGACTATATCACAATGGTGCCTTTTTTCCTAAAACTATTATCTAGGCAACAAGAATTTAATTAGCTCAGCTTTTAAGGTATACGCACGAACGAACGAATCATCTACATGGGCATATAAAATTCCTTCGCCTTGTTTTGCTTCCATAAATTGACTCGCGAAGGTAATTGTTTTTGCCTCGCTATCTTGAATAAAAGGCTCAGGTGAAACCCAATCAATTTTTCCATTTTCATAATCATAAATAAATAATCCCACAGAAAACATTCCGTATTTAATTTCATCACCAATTTTTTTATTCGCCTCACGGCCGTTCATAATACCCAACAACTTCCCTTCTCCAACATCAATAAAACTTTTCGGAAAAAGTGGCCCCGGTGAAGCATGTCCGCCAATCCAAGAAATATTATGTTCTTTTGGATGAAAAACTATTTCTCCGAATTTCCATGGCTTGCCCATGTCTTCTGCGATAGCTACTCTGACAACAGAATATACAAAATCATCCTCCTTTTTACTTGATTCTACGAGATTATATCTAAAACCTTTTTTATTAATCGGAGCGATAGATAATTCTTTTGCGCCTCCAACTTCGTCTGCCTCGAGTGCCGGCATAGTCATTTCTAAACTATCTAAATTTTTACCAACAGCGTGGCCTAAGTGTATTTTATTTTTACTATCGTCTCCTCGACTAATCATCGGAAGGGTAAAATACAAATGAAGTAAATCATTTTTTTCATCAATCCAAATATCAGGATCTTCAAGACCGATAAATTCTAAGCCATTTTCCGCAAGTTGATTTATTATTTCTGTTTCATTTCCTATATTTAATTTTTCACCTATTTCAAAATTTTCCAACGAACTTCCTTGAATTTTATGTAATTCACTTTTGTCTATGTATCCTTTTGTTGTCACATCTCCTTCCCTGCTTGTGATACACCTAATCACGCCTTCTCTGTATTGAATTCGAGAATCAAGAGCTATTGCCATGACATGTGTAAATTTACCACCTGTATTTATTACTTTTCCCTCGTGTTGAATGTAAGGTTTTTCCATAGATTAATCAAAAATTATTTTTTCAACCTTTTCCAAAACTTGTTCTCTATCTAAAGCAGAAACGTCTATTATATGTTCTGCATATTGTTTGGTCGGTTCTGTATATTTATTGTGCATGGGAATCAATACTTTTTTTTCATACTCCTCGTCCTTAAAATGCACACGTCTAGACCATCGGGTTTCATGGCCAACATCTAGCCAAATTGAAGTATTGAGTAATTTTCTTATTTGTTCGTCATAAAGCACCAAGAAACCTTCTACCAAAATAATTGGCTTTGGGTAAAATTCAGCAAGTATTTTTTCTTTTGTTTTTCCAAACTCTGGGTTTAGATACTCGTTTTTAGTTTTAATAAAAATTGATTTCCCTTTCTTGAGTTTCCCCAGGTCTTCTGCCAGCTTATCTAGGTAGAGTGCCTCTGGATGATCAAAATTTGAAATATCCCCAATTTTAGGTCTTTCGGCTGAGGGTTTAAAGTAATCATCGAGTTGAATAAGTTCTATCCTGTCAGGGTATTTATTTTTTAACGCATTGCAAAGGGTCGATTTGCCTGCTCCACTTCCACCCGTGATACCTATAAATTTTACTTCCATAAATTTATTATATCATTTATGTAAAATCGGAATTCTTTAACCAATATTTATAAAGAACTTTGTTTTTTGTTTTAATTATTTCTGAAATATTTTTTTTATTAACATTTTTAAATCTCCCGAAATAATTTTCCCAAATTTCGTCCTTGGTTGGTTTAGAAAGAAGAAACTTAACGTTTAGCCAATGAAATTTTTGCATGCTGATTAGAACAGTTTGATTTTTATTTTTCAGTAAAGGTTCAATTTTATTTGCCATTATTCTTTCTCTCAAATAAATATATGTCCACCACAAAAGATGGATACCTCGACGCCTGGGTTTATCTATGAGATCCCATTTTCTTTTGATGCTTTCTCTTAATAATTTTCTTGGACCATCAACAGCATATATTTTAGTTTTATGACCAATCTTTTGGAGCTTAATAACATTTTTTCTCTTTGGAATATCAGACATCACCCAGGGAAATTTTGGTGCGATCTTTCGCATGTCTTTTGTTAGTTTTTTTAGTTTACTTTCTTGTTTTTTTATTGAATCGTTGGGGTTATAGCCTAGTTGAGCCGTTCTTCCCTCGCCACTCGGGGCTTCGTCAATTATAATATCTGGCCGATGTCGCAGAACAGCATTCGCTTGTCTTAAATCTATGCCTTTTTCCTCACGACAATTATACTGAAGAATTTTCATAAATTAATTATTTAATAGCTTTTAACCTCTCTCCTTGCCAATATTCATAAAAAGGTCCAAAAACAAGTCCTGACATAAACCAAAAAACAAATTCTTCTATTGGAACCCCTACCAATCTGGCGCCGCCTAAACCTGACAGGTAGGTTTGGTTTAACCACTGTGGAGAAATTATAATAATAACTAAATAAAACAAAACAGAGATTGCGTCCATCAAAATTCCTGAAATAAGTGCGTTCATTATCAAATCCTTTCTCATAAATAGCATTACGACAGCAACAAGAAGCATTGCTACCATGCCTGACCAAAAAGAAGTTAGCCCTACTCCCCAAAACAAAAACATTGTAGTTTGCGCGAGCAAAAATAGAATCATAAGACCTCCTCCCAGGTGGTGGTGCAATTTTCTTCTATAAAAACCGCGCTTGAACACTATTTCATAGATAGTCGCCATAATACCTCCCGAAGTAAATCCCATGATAAAATCTTCAATTCCAATTTTAGTGCCGGTAATATTAATTGGCCTCCACCAATCAATGGTCCACCAGTAATAAGAAGTAAGTAGGCTTACAATCCCTATCATAATACTCATTAAGAGCATTTCTTGTCTCAAATCCTTTCTTTTTAGAAAAATTAAAACCCAAATTAAACAAAATGGGGTGAGGGCGATCAAATAAACATATTGATCAGTAATTTGCATTGATTAATTATATCATTTCTTTTTTAAACGAGCCCTTAGCACAATTATTTCGTCCCTTAGAATAGCAGCGGATTCGAAGTCGAGTTCTTTTACCGCTTTATTCATTTCTTTCTCTTTTATTTTAATTATTTTCTCATAAATAAAATTACCAATTTCTTCATCAGACAAAATTGACTGACCTAAGCTTGTATTTGGAACTCTTTTTTTGTTTTTATTTTCTTTATTAAATTCTTTCGCATAAGCACGTTTAAAAACTTCCAGGTCGAGGTTAAGTTCTGCATTTACCGCTTTTCCATGCTCACTTTCCAACTCTTCGGTAATATCTTTTATCTTTTTCATAATCGTTTTCGGAGTAATGCCATGTTTTTTATTGTAAGCAAGCTGAATATTTCGGCGGCGAGTAGTTTCTTTGAGCGCATACTCCATTGCTCCCGTTATAATGTCAGCATAAAGAATTACCTTTCCTTCGCTGTTGCGCGCTGCACGCCCTATCGTTTGAATTAAGGAAGTTTCCGAACGTAAAAACCCCGCCTTATCGGCATCCAGAATACCAATGAGCGCCACTTCCGGCAGATCAAGTCCTTCACGTAAAAGATTAACGCCAACCAAAACATCAAACGCTCCTTTTCTAAATTGAGTAAGAATTTTTATTCGGTCTATCGTTTTTATATCGCTGTGCAAATATTCTGCTTTAATTTTTTTATCCTTAAGATAAACAGACAAGTCTTCCGCCATTTTTTTTGTTAATGTTGTAGCCAAAACTCTAAAACCTTTTTTAATCGTTTTTTCTGTCTCTTCAATAAAGTCCGCTATCTGTCCTTTGTAATTTCCTTTTTCACTAACAGGTCGAACTATTGTCTCTGGATCCACAAGCCCAGTCGGGCGGATAATTTGTTCCACAACTTGTTCACTCTGGCTGCGTTCTTGTTCACTCGGCGTGGCGCTAGTGTAAATTACCGGACCGATACGCTTTTGAAATTCTTCATATTTAAGCGGTCGATTATCTTTAGCCGAAGGCAAGCGAAAACCATATTCTACAAGAGTACTTTTACGAGAAGCATCGCCTGCATACATGCCTTGTAATTGTGGTAAGGTCACGTGCGATTCATCTATTATGGTGAGGAAGTCAGGCACATGCTCGTAGGAGTCTTCGCTACGTTCAGAAAGCAAATCTAGAGAATTTTCGAACGGTCTGGCCGGGGTGTGGGGCCCCGGAGAACCGAGGACCTGAGAAAATTCTACTGGATTTGCTTTGCTATGTGGAAAATACGAAAGTAGCGTTTCCGGTGGTTCACCTTCTTTTTTACCTGATAAATGTCTGGAATAATTTTCTATGCCGCTGCAATAACCAACTTCTTTAATCATCGCGAGATCATAATTGGTTCTTCTTTTTATACGCTCGGCTTCTAGGAGTTTTCCCTCTTTCCCAAATTTTTTTAACTGCCCAGCCAATTCTTTTTTAATATTAACTAGTGCTTTTTTAAGTTTCCCTTCTTCGGTAATAAAATGTTTGGCCGGAAAAATAAAGACATTTTTTTCTTCCGCTAAAATCTGCGAAGAAATAGGGTCAATTTTTGTTATTTTTGATATCGCATCACCCAAAAATTCTATTTGATACATAATCGTTTCCGAAATCGGCATAAATTCTACTCGCGCACCGACAGAACGAAAAGTTCCGGGATTCAAGTCTGCATTTGTGCGCTCAAAATAAATTTCAATTAACTTTTTCATCAAAGTCATTCGATCCATCTTCGTGCCGATCTCAAGCTTGAGATTTACTTTTTCATACTCCTCCGGAGAACCCAAACCATAAATACAAGAAACAGAAGCAACAATTATCACATCTTTCCTTGTTAACAATGCTTGCGTGGTAGCGTGGCGCAAACGATCTATTTCTTTGTTTATTTGCGCATCTTTTTCAATATAAGTATCGGACACTGGCATATATGCTTCCGGTTGATAATAGTCATAATAAGAAACAAAATAATGGACAGCTGCCTCCGGAAAAAATTCGCGAAACTCTTGCGCGAGCTGAGCAGCCAGGGTTTTGTTGTGAGCTATCACAAGTGTGGGTTTGTTATACTGTGCGATAACGTTTGCCATAGTAAAAGTCTTACCGGTACCCGTCGCCCCCAGCAGGGTTTGCTTCCTCATTCCCCTATTAAGCCCGCCTAGAAGCCCTAAAATAGCTCCAGGCTGGTCTCCCGCTGGCTCAAACGGACTATTTAATTTAAATATATTTCCTTGATTTTTCGGCATATTTCTTATATTATCATAAGGCAAAGAAAAAATGCGCCCGTAGCTCAGCTGGTAGAGCAGATCCCTTTTAAGGATAAGGTCCTCGGTTCGATCCCGAGCGGGCGCACACTAAAAAGCCTCAAGTAAAAACTGTTCTAGTGCTGATTCTGCATCTTGTCCGTTTTTGCGAGCTTCTGGTAGAAGATACGAGATTCTGGTGGCGTAATTTTTAAGATCCTTCTCCTTGTGCTTATTAAAATTCTTTTTTAAAAGCAGATCTTTTATTTTCCAAAAAAGAACGCCCGTGATTTCCTCTAGGCTCACCCCGACGTCCACTGCCTGGCGAAAATAAATCCAAGTGTTGAGTTTATCCTTATTCGCAAAAGCGTTCGCTACTAAAAAATTGTCATATTTTTCTTTTTTTTCTTTTGGCAGTTCAAAAATATTGAGTTCGGCTCTGGCTTTTTTAAAAGCATCCAAAGTTGGTTTATTTAACTTTCCTTCCAAAAAAACAAAAGTGTTAATTGATGCACCCATCTGCTCCATTTTTTCCAAAACAAAATCACGCGTTTCTTCGTGTTCAAAAATACCTTGAAAAACAACCGCACACAAGGCCGAAAAAAGGCTCGCTCCGGAATACAGGCTTTCTATTTGAATTGGGTCAAAATTATTCCTATTTACAAAAAAAACCTCTTCTGGCGAGATCCCTGCCTGCACAGGCAGGGATTTTATGAATTTTTCATAATTAATAATTTTATTTTTTGCGTCGTCGCCAGAGAAAAGATAAATCATATTAAAACTTTACTATTTTTTTATATTCTCGATAAGGCACACCGTATTTCGCTTCCAGAAGTTTTTCTTGTTTATTTAAAAACGTATATTTTGCAAAAACAAAAGAGATAAATGAAAATAATATAACAAAAAAAGTATTCATAATCAGCCCAAAACCCAACATCAATAAAAAAAGTCCCCAGTGCGTAGGCCCCCGAGTGTATTTGTACGGTCCACGGTAAAAATTTTCTTTTGTGAGATTTTCTTTATTTAAATTCCTTGATGTTTTTTGGGCCCAAAAAACCAAAAGACTTCCGGAGATTAAAAAGAAAACACCGACGGGCACCATCAATGGGCTACTTGATACCTTAAAATTAAAAATTAAATCTAAAAAAATACCGCCTAGAAAAAAAGTAAAATAAACAGAGTATGAGTGAGCTAAAACCTTGTGAATACTTCCCCTTGGGATGTAATTTTCCATATAATTATTGTACCTCGTAGTAAAACTTTTTACAAAGCCCCCTTTTAACACACCACAGGCAAATCACTTAACTTCCATAAAATTATCCCCAGACCCATAGTGCACCTCAAGTGGAATTTCTGTTTTGTAATGTAAATATGATCTCTCGAGCACACCTTCCATCGCTTTTTCTATTATTTTTGTTGCTTGTGCCGATACCCCTTCTTCTATTTCATAAACTAGCTCGTCGTGTATTTGAAGCACTAGGTGAACTTTTTCCAACAGTGCCGCCTTTTTTAAATCTTCCTCTGCATACCTTATGGCAAGCTTGATAATATCCGCCGTAGCCGTACCTTGGACTGGCGCATTCATCGCTGTCCGCTCAGCCATATTTTTCAAAAATGGAATTCTGGATTTTATGTTTGGAAAATATCTGCGCCTGCCAAACATAGTCTCCGTATAATAATTTTTAGAAGCATCCACTTTTACTTTCTCTAGATAATCCCGCACCCCAGAAAACTGATTAAAATAATTATCATAAAACTTTTGTGCCTCCTCTCGGGTGCCTCCGAGATTTTTTCGAAGAGCTGAAACACCCATACCATATATGATACCAAAATTTATTACTTTTGCTTTCCGTCTCATTTCTCTATCCACCGCATCTATCGGAACACCAAAAACAAAAGACGCTACTCCGGCGTGAATATCTTTTTTGTCTTTAAATATTTGAGTCATTTTCTTGTCCGCGGAAAGAATCGCGACGACCCGAAGCTCAATCTGGCTATAATCAAAAGCAACAAGTTTAGAGCCCCCGGCGGCGACAAAGCCACCCCGAATCTTTTTTCCTAGCTCTGTTTTTACGGGTAAATTTTGTAAGTTTGGATCTTGAGAAGAAAATCTTCCTGTTGTGGTATTGTTTTGTAAAAACTTGGCGTGTAGCCGCCCGTCTTCTGCAACCATTTTAGGAATTACATCGATGTAAGTTGAAAGCAATTTTTGTAGTTCTCTATAAGCTAAAATTTCTTTTATAATCGGATTATCTTCTTCCAGTTCTTCTAAAATGGAAACCTTGGTGGAGAAAGATCCACTGGCCTTTTTCTTTTTTCCGGAGACTATTCCCATTTTCTCAAAAAGCACTTCGCCCAGTTGTTTTGGTGAATTAATGTTAAATTCTATCCCCGCAATTTTATATATTTTTTTGGTTAAGTCATCCAACTCTGAGTGATATTCATTTGATAATTTTTCAAAATATTTCTTATCTATTAAAATCCCAAAATCCTCCATCTTTTTAACAATTGGAATAATCGGGCGCTCTATCTCCTCATATACATTATATAAGCTTGCCCCGCCCTGGCGTGGGTTTTGCTCATTTAGCTTCTCAAAAATATATTTATAGGCGTCCTCAAAAGATTTTGTTTTAGCAAAAAGTAAAATATCTTCCAGCTGCGGATTTGAAATATCGGAATTAATCAACCAAAGAGCAATACTGGCTTCTTGTAATTTTTGAGAAGAAATCTGAGAAAGCAAAGTTTTCTCGGGTCCTCGGAACTCTCCGTCCCCTACCCCAGCCAGACCAGCTCTAAAACTTTCTTTCTCAAATTTCTCTCCGTCTCCGTTGCCTAAAAAACTTTTTAACCGCGCGAATAAACTTCTAAATTCAAAATTAGTAAAAACTCCTTCTATTTTTTCTGGCTCCACGCTCTCCCAGAATGTTTTTGTTGGTAAAACAAAATCTATCGGGGCATCGGTACGAATAGTCGCGAGTGTTTTAGAAAACAACGCCTCTTCTTCGTTATTTTTAAGTAATTCAACCATCCTCGGGCTAATCCCGATTTTTGTGAAAGCGTTTTCATCTTTTTTAATTTTCTTATATATTTCTTCTACCGTTCCAAAACTTGAAATTAAAATTTCAGCAGTTTTTTCCCCAATACCTTTAATGCCGATAATATTGTCTGATGGATCACCGCGAAGTCCTTTGTAGTCCGGCAAAAACTTGGGCTTAAAATGAAAACGATTTATAACGGCGTCTTCATCATACAAAATGGTGTCATTAATCCCTTTCTTTAAGGTATACACTTGCACCTTTTTATCATCCACGAGTTGCATGGTATCCATGTCTCCCGAGGCAATAATAATTTTTATGTTTTTGTCTTTTTTGTGTTTTTCTACTATTGTCCCCAAAATATCATCAGCCTCAAAACCAGGGGCATCATAAATAGGAATATTAAAACAAGTAAAAATTTGGCGCGACTCTTTGAGCTGCATCACCAAAGCATCGTCTGCTTTTGCTCTCCCTGCTTTGTATCCGTCATATGCTTCATGCCTGAACGTTTTTTGAGGTAGATCATAACAAGCGACAATATAGTCCGGCTTAAGCTCAGTAATTATTTTCATGAGCATGCTGGCAAGTCCATACAGAGCCCCCGTTGGTTCACCCTTAGAAGATAAAAATTCGGGCAGAGCGTGATACGCCCGGTGAATAATGGCGTGAGCGTCGAGTAATATTAGTTTTTTGCTTTTCCCTTCGTTTGGTTTAGGCATCGTATAAATTGTGTCCGATAGCGAAACTATACTAAATAAAGTTTTACTATCGAATTATACCATTTTAAGTTATAATCTACTTAAATGGCCTCATTTGACGAAGAAAAACAAAATAAGCAATTAGAAGAGTTGCACAAACAAGAAGAAGAGCAGCTGGTCGCCACCTTGGCAGAATCAAAATATCATCTTCCTTATGTAGATTTACAGCGGCTGAGCGTGGACAATGAAGCGCTTCGAATAATTTCCGAAAAGGATTGCCGAGAAATGAATGTGGCTCCGTTTAAACTCTTCGGGAAAAATATTTTTATTGCAGTACGTTCTCCAAATGATGACCTCTTGAGAAAACTAAAAGAAGACGTGGAAAGAAAAAATTTAATTCCCACCTTTTATATGGTTTCAACCGCCAGTATTAATAAGGTTTGGGATAGATATAAAGAAATATCCATGGCAGAAAGTTCAAGAATCGGGGGTATCGATATTTCCGGAGAAATTTTAAGAGAAACTTCAAAAAAAATAGAAAAAATACAGGATATCCAAAAGATGGTGACCGAGGCGCTGGAGGGAAACAAAATTCATAAAATCTCTCGATTATTGGAAATAATTTTAGCCGGGGCCATCGCCATAAAGCTTCTGATATACACATTGAACCGGAACAAGAGCGCGGAAGATTGAGGCTACGTCTCGATGGAGTATTGCAGGACACAAATTTTTTCGGATTAGATGTTTACCGATTATTAAATTCTCGTATCAAGCTCCTCTCTGGGATGAAACTTACTTCCAAAATTGCCCAAGACGGGCGCTTCAGCATCATAGAGGACAAAGATGAAATAAGTATTCGTGCTTCACTTATCCCGGGAGCTTATGGTGAATCAATCGTCATGCGTATTTTGGACCCAAAATCTATCCAAGTAAAATTAGAAGAGATTGGTATTGAACCCTTCCTTTTTTCTATCATTCAAGAAAAAATATCAAAACCAAATGGTTTAATCCTGGTCACCGGCCCAACCGGCTCTGGTAAGACCACCACCCTTTATGCCTTCCTACGAAAAATTTACTCCTCAGAAATAAAAATAATAACCATTGAGGACCCAGTGGAATATCATTTATCCGGGGTGACCCAAACCCAAACGAATGAGGAAAAGGGCTATACCTTCGCAGAGGGCTTGCGCTCTGCTCTTCGCCAAGACCCGGACGTGGTGATGGTTGGAGAAATTCGTGACAACGAAACTGCGGAAATAGCGGTTCAGTCCGCTCTCACGGGGCACATCGTTTTTTCCACCTTGCACACAAACAATGCAGCGGGAGTTATTCCTCGCCTTATTAATTTAGGCGTAAACCCTAAAATTTTAGTTTCCGCCCTTTCTCTTTCCATCGCCCAGCGGCTAGTGCGCAAACTATGCACCTCTTGTAAAAAAGAAAAAACCCCCACCGAGGCTGAAATACAAATTTTGAAACTAGTTATACAAAGCATCAAAGACGAGGGCAAAAATCTTTCAAATTATAATATCAACCCAGACGCCCCAATTAAATTATTTTCAGCTGTCGGTTGTGACAAATGCAACATGACCGGCTACAAAGGACGTATTGGTATTTTTGAAGCAATAAAGACAGACGAAGCAATAGAAAAAATAATCCCGGAAAATCCAAGCGAAAGGGAAATCAAGGTTGTCGCCAGAGGTCAGGGAACCCTTACCATGCGCCAAGACGGAATTGTAAAAATAATAAACGGCACCACTTCCATGGAGGAAGTGCAAAGTGTGGTTGATCTAACAGAAGAATAATCTTCCCACAAAAAAAGCATTAATCTCTAAACAATCCTTTTGGGGCTGTGCCCCAAGAGTAACAAAGTATTATAGGATAGTACCAGCGAACTAATTAAAGTGCCAAAACGTCCTATGCAAATTCGTATAACCTGTGGCTGATTGCTTAGAGATTAATGCCTTCTAAAAAATCTCTTGTTCTATTGTACTATGATTAAATTTTCAGCAAATGTTATAATGTGTATAGCTATGTGTATACCGTGTTGATAAAACAACGATATAACCAATATAGCATAATATTAAATAAATGTCAAGCAAAAATACTAAAAACCTAAACGAAACAGCTCCGGAAAAAATTGTAAACAATGACGACTCTTTTTTAGACCAAACCCTCCGCCCCACCCGCTGGGATGAGTATATTGGCCAAAAACACATAAAAGATAACGTTAGAATCCTCCTTCGGGCCGCTGAAGAACGAGGGCATATTCCTGAACACATATTGTTTTACGGGCCTCCTGGGCTTGGAAAAACGACCCTAGCCCACCTGATTGCCAAAGAAACAGGAAGACAAATGAAAGTCACTTCTGGACCGGCAATTGAAAAAGTGGGAGATTTGGCCTCCATTCTTACAAATTTAGCTGCTGGCGACATTCTTTTTATAGACGAAATTCATAGACTCAATAAAATGGTTGAAGAAATTCTCTACCCCGCGATGGAATCCGGTGTTTTAGATATCATTATCGGAAAAGGACCCTCGGCCCGCACCATTCAACTTGAACTGCCTCCTTTTACCCTAATCGCGGCGACCACCAGAGTGGCGATGGTTTCCTCTCCCCTTCGTTCTCGCTTTTCGGGTGGCGTTTTCCGTCTGGAATTTTATTCCAACGAAGAAATTGCAAAAATTATAGAACGCTCCAGTAAACTTTTAAAAACGAAACTGGAAAACGATGCCTTGAAAGAAATTGCCGAAAGAAGTCGTTTTACCCCCCGCACCGCAAATTATTTTTTGAAACGTTGTCGTGATTTTGCCCAGGTGCACAAAAAGGGGCTAGACAAAAAAACAGTTCGCGAGGCGCTTAATATGTTGGCAATAGACGATATCGGCCTAAATTCGTCTGATAGAAAGTTTTTGGAAATATTAATTGAAAAATTTGGTGGCGGACCAGTCGGATTAAAAACAATTGGTGCGGCAATGTCTGAAGAAGAAGCAACAGTAGAGGAAGTGATAGAACCATATTTGATCCAACTCGGCCTCCTCGAGCGCTCCCCGCGCGGCCGCATCGCCACAAATAAAGCATATGAACACTTGGGGTTTGATCTTAAAAAAAATCAGGAAAAACTTTTGTAAAAAAAGATGCCGCCCGATGATTTGGGCGGCGAGGGCGAATAAGAAATGCTTGTGGCTAGGTGAACTAAAAGGGTTTTTGTATAAGGCGAATCCAGCTCCTTGCCCACTCCCTGGCCTTGGAAGGATCCAGCTTAAGCACTTCCTTGTTAAACTTCACCCTGTCTTTGTACATCTTCCTCAACTCTTCTTTGTTGAAATGAGGAGCCTTCATCGGAAGATCACCACACGGGTCTCCATATTTAGCCATAACTATTCTCCTTCCTGAAAAGGACACCCCGACATAAGGAACAACACAACTTATCTAGATGCTATCTCTATATAATTAGCTTGTCAAATAACCAGACCTTGACCTCCCGTGCTATTATATAAAAGAAATAATTTTACCAAAACAAAGGAAAGAAAACACATTAAAAGTAATAAGGCGCACAAATCATGTCAGGTCACAATAAGTGGGCACAAATAAAGCACAAGAAAGCTATTACTGATTCGAAAAAAAGTAAGATTTTTTCGAAACTGGTGCGTTTTATTTCGGTAGAAGCAAAGCTTTCGGGCGGAAAAGAATCTCCCGGATTGCGTGCGGCAATTGAAAAAGCAAAAAAAGTAAATATGCCTGGGGATGTTATTGATCGAGCAATTAAAAAAGCGAGTGAGCCGTCCACTCAAATGGATTCAATCACGTACGAAGCATATGGTCCTGGTGGAACAGGAATAATTATTGAAACCCTAACTGACAGCAAAAACAGAACAGCGCAGGATATAAAACACATTCTTTCAAAAAACGGCTTTGCTTTAGGTGGCATCGGCTCAGCTGCTTGGGCTTTTAGGAAAGAAAAAAGTCCAGAGGGGCTTATTTGGCTACCAAATAATTCTATCCCCCTTTCTGACCATGATTTGGGACTATTGGATGAACTTGTGGAAGAACTGGAAGAAAATGACGACGTTCAAGACGTCTATACTAATGCCGAATAAAAAAAAGAGCCGCAAGTAGCGGCTCAAATGGGGGCTGGGTGGTTGAAGTCCAACCCTGAAGGAAAGGAGGTGTTTTTATGTCTTGTGTAACTAAGAAAGTTACACTTTAGACTCTTTGAGAGTGAACAACTCTTTGGTCCACTGAAAGTATCACACCTCTCCCGATAAAAAGCAAAACGGTTATCCACAAGTGTAAAATAATGTTAAAATCTCAATATTATGAGAATTTTAGGAATAGACCCGGGGTATGAGCGATTGGGTGTCGCAGTACTGGAAAAAGATAGGGAAAAAAATAAAGAAAAGGTGATATTTTCAGAATGCTTTAAAACATCCGCAAAATTAGAATTTTCAGAAAGATTAAGTTTGATTGGTAATGAAGTAAAAAAAATAATAAAAAAATACAAACCGGAAGTTCTTTCAATCGAAACTTTGTTTTTAAATACCAACCACAAAACAGTTATGCGCGTCGCGGAAGCACGTGGAGTAATACTTTATGAAGCCTCCTGCGCCGGACTTAAAATCTTTGAAGCCTCTCCCCCTCAGATCAAAATAGCCACCACCGGTTATGGAAAAGCCAACAAAGAACAAATAATAAAAATGGTAAAATTACTCGTTGAAATAGATAAATCTAAAAAATCTGATGATGAATTAGACGCTATCGCCATCGCCCTGACGGCCTTTGCCCATCTAGGGGTTACCCGGTAGTGAGACTTTGCGAGGCATCACAAGATGCATGCTTCGCATATCGCAAAGCTCTACTACCGGGTTATCCACATTTTCTATTGCCAAGTGTTTTCTATTTTGCTACAAAGTAGGAAATTATTAACAGGTCGCTTTCCGCCAAACGCGGAAAAAATAAAATTTAAAATAAAAATTTTATATGCCCGACGAAGATGAAGATGTAATTGGGGAAGATGGTTTCGGTGTAGAAGATGATGCCGACCTTGATATGCCTCCGGCTGGAGGAATAGAAGAGGATTTTGGCTTAGAGGACCCAGATAGTAAATACCACTAAAAATAAAAACACTCCGACGCAGGTCGGGGTGTTTTTATTTTAAAATTATTCTTACGAATCTTTTCTTGCCGATTTTAAGAGTTATCTCTTTTGAAACTTTTAAATTTGGGTCTTTAATGTTTTTGTTTTCCGTTAAATCATGTACCGCGCTCTCCGAAACCAACCTTCTCCATTCACTCTTGGAAATTAAAAATTTGTTTTTAACTAGAGCTTCGCTTATTAATTCTCCGGCCACGCACCTTATTTCAACAATCTCTTCCGGTATTTCTTTTTTTTGAAATGTGTTGATAAAACCTTGCTCTGCCTTTTGGGCTTTTTTCTCTCCGTGATAAATTTTAACTATTTCATAGGCCAGTTTCATTTTTTCATCTCGAGGGTTAGTGTGGCTAGTTATGTTTGTTTCAGATAAAGATACGCGAGTACATATTTCGAAAGCCAAAGGCACAAGAGAGTCTGGCCAGCTCATTATTTTTCCAAACATGTTTTCCGGACTGTCTTTGAGGGTAACCATATTGCCCTCACTTTTTCCCATTTTTTTACCGGTTGGGTCTACGAGAAGCTTTGTTGTTAAAACATATTTTTCTTTTCCTCTATTTTTCATCATCGTGCGACCAACCAGCATATTAAAAGTTTGGTCATTCCCGCCTATTTCCATATCTACATTCATGGCGACAGAATCATACCCTTGCATGAGAGGATAAAAAAATTCATGCAGGTGGATGGGCTGTCCCTCCTTTATCCTTCGCTCAAACATGTCTCTCTCGATCATCTGCTGGAGAGTAAACTCTGAAGCAAGCTCTATTACTTTTTCAAAAGATAGCCTGGAAAGCCATTTACTATTAAATTTGACCTCAATCTTTTTCATATCTAAAACCTTGCCGGCTTGTTCGGTGTATGATTTTAGGTTTTCTTTTATTTCTTTTACAGAAAGTTGTTTTCTGGCGGCACTTTTGTCGGTCGGGTCACCTATTCTACCCGTAAAGTCTCCAATGAGTAAAATTATTTTGTGCCCTAGATTTTGTAATTCTTTTAGCTTGAGTAGGGTTGAACCATGTCCAATGTGTAGCGTGGGCCCGGTGGGGTCTATCCCGTTGTAAACAGTCAGTATTTTGCCAGAGGAAAGAGCCCTTTTTACCACCTCTTTTGAGGGATAAACATTCTCCACCCCCCGACTCAAAAATTCTTCTATTTTCTTCTCATCTGTTATCACTTTCATAACTCGAATAATACCATATTTTCTGCTATAATTCGACTGATGAGAGGATTTTTAGAAAAATTAACAAAAAATAAAAAATTGCTGAAAAACGTAGTGCTTTTTTGCGCAGGACTGTTTGTTTTGGGCTCCGGAATCATTGTAATGCTACTCTCTTCCCTAAGAATACCGGATTTTCATTCTTTTGAGGACAGAAAAGTGGCAAACTCTATCCAAATTTACGACCGCACTGGCCAGATTTTACTCTACGACATACACCAAGACACAAAAAGAACCGACATTCCTTTTGCCCAAATGGGGACAAATATTAAAAATGCGACCGTGGCGATTGAAGACTCCGAATTTTACACCCATGGGGGAATTCGTATAACCTCCATCATCCGAGCAATTCTTTCAAATCTTTTTCATGTAGGAATAGGAGGTGGTGGTTCTACTATTACTCAACAGTTGGTTAAAAACACCCTATTAACCCAGAGTAGTGGTCTCGGTAAATATATCAGAAAAATAAAAGAGTGGGTTTTAGCAATAAAAATAGACAACTCCTTGCCAAAAGAAAAAATTTTAGAGGCTTATTTGAATGAAGTGCCGTATGGTGGAAACGTTTATGGGATAGAAGCAGCGAGTAAAACTTATTTCAACAAAGAACCGACTGACCTCACCTTGGCGGAGGCCGCATATTTGGCGTCTATCCCTCAGTCCCCCACTGTTCTTTCTCCTTATGGAAAAAATTTGGACAAATTAGAGGCGAGAAAAAACTTGGTTCTGTCTCGAATGTTGGAATTAAAATTTATTACTAAAGAAGAATACGACAATGCAAAAAAGGAAGTAACCACTTTTGTTCCCCAATCAACTTCGGGCATTAAGGCTCCGCATTTTGTTTTTTTTATAAAAGATTACTTGGAACAAAAATATGGGACAGAAACAATGGAAAACGGTGGTTTGAAAGTCACCACTACCCTCGATTATGCCCTACAAGACAAGGCGGAACAAATTGTAAAAGAGGGTGCCCTAAAGAACGAAAAGGATTGGAACGGAAGCAATGCCGGACTAGTGGCCATCGACCCAAAAACTGGACAAATATTAACGATGGTTGGTTCTCGGGATTATTTTGACAAAGCAATTGACGGAAACTTTAACATTGCCACAGCGACAAGACAGCCAGGTTCTTCTTTTAAGCCATTCATTTACGCCACAGCCTTCAATAAGGGCTTTACCCCAGAGACAGTACTCTTTGACCTACCTACGGAATTTCAAACTACCTGTGACGCTTATGGCAACGCCCTTCCTGGTCATAGCCAGAGCAACTGCTATATGCCAAAAGATTATGACGGCAAATACCGTGGGCCAATGAACCTACGTGATGCTCTAGCTCAATCAATAAACATTCCTGCTGTAAAACTTTTTTATTTGGCGGGCCTCCCCGACTCTCTAAAAACGGCTGAAGATATGGGAATTAGCACCCTGGGAGATGTCGGCCAATATGGACTTACTCTTGTCATCGGAGGTGGCGAAGTGTCTCTCCTCGACATGACCTCTGCTTACGGCGTTTTTGCAGACAGTGGTATAAAAAATCCATATACTGGAATTTTAAAAGTTGAAAATCTAGCCGGGAAAACCTTGGAAGAATTTCAACCTAAGGCACAGGAGGTTTTGCCAAAAAATACGGCCCTAACCATTTCCGATATTCTGTCGGACGAAACAGCCAGAGAACCGACCTTTGGGGTTCATTCTGTTTTATATATTCCAGGAAAAGACGTAGCCGTAAAAACGGGAACAACAAATAGCAATAAAGATGCCTGGACGGTGGGGTATACTCCGTCAATCGCGGTAGGCGTCTGGGCAGGCAACAACGACAACAAGCCAATGAAAAAAGGCGGATCGGCGGTCGCTGGGCCAATCTGGAATAAATTTATGAATGAAGCGCTTAAAACTTTACCCAATGAAAGCTTTGAAGCCCCAAACTTAGAAGTTGATCCAACCCAAGTAAAGCCGGCGCTTCGTGGAGAGTGGCTTGGAAACGAAAACTTTTTTATTGATAAAATCTCGGGCAAGCTCGCGACAGAAAATACCCCAAAGGAAACCTTGGAGGAAAAAATAATAACCAACGTACATACCATTTTATATTGGGTAAACAAAAACGACATCACCGGGCCACCACCCGCAAACCCAACAGACGACCCCCAGTTCAACCACTGGGAAATCCCGGTACAAAACTGGTGGGCCCAAAACAAATATAAATATTCCACGACAACCCTGGCAGAAAAACCAACGGGGGTAGACGATGTTCACACGAATTATTCAAAACCAGTCGTTTCAATTCTTGAACCAAACACAACCACTGAATACCTACCTGATCAAAAAATCTATTTAAAAATTGCCAGCTCCTCTCCCTCTCCCTTAAAAAAAATAGACATTTTTATTAACGGTATTTATTTGGAAACCAGAGAAAGTCCTTTTCTGAATTATTATTTTATTCCAAATGAAATTGAAGACGTGCAAACTATTAATGAAATTAAGATTGTTTCGTATGACGCTGCCTATAACCATAGTGAAACTACTTCTACCTTTCGAGTACGACAATAACTATCTTATTTTTCCTGGCGCCCTTTCCCCTAAAATAGTTTTAAGTTCTAAAAAAATTTGTTCTTTTTTTAAGAAAATTTCATTTTTATAAATAGGTTTGATTTTTAAATAAATAATGTTATTTTTAATTTCCACTTGCTCCGGTTTTACTTTTGTTTTAATAATAGCAGAGACCACTCCGGCAATAGAAATTTTTTTTCCTTCTTCGGAAAGAAGTATTTTATTAAAACGGCCGAGGAGGTCTTTTATTTCTATCATCCCAGTACTAAAATTTTAAGTTTTTATTAATAGTGGTCATTTGATGTAATTAAAAATTTAGTACGGGACAAGTGTTATCTGTTCATCGGCATTATTAAGTAAGTAAAAGATTGGTCGGAAACGGGAGAAACAATCATCGGTTTAGTGTTTCCGGAAAGTTTAATAGAAACACTGTCTGTGTTAATCGACTGGAAGCAATCTAAAAAATATTTATAATTAAAGCCTAGCTCTATTTTTTCTCCTTTTATAACAGCATCGAGCTGCGTCTTGTTTTCACCAACGTCGTTATTCGAAGAAGAAAGTTCGAACACCTTTTCTTTTGGGTTAATTGAAAGATTGACTTGATTAAATTTATCTGAAAAAACATTTGATAATTTGAGGGCATTTAATAGGTCTTGTTTCAAAACAACCACATCGGTAGACGATGTTTTGGGAATAATTTGCGGGTAGTCGGGGAAAACACCGTCTATTATTCTGGATGTTAAATATAGTCCCTCAGCAGAAAAGGAAATTTGGTTCTTATTAAAACACACCCGAACAAAGCCCTGCAGTTCTCCAAAAACCCTCAGGATTTCATTTATATTTTTATATGGAATGATTATTCCCGAAATTTCTTCGATTCCTTTTACTTTTATTTTCTTTTCTGCCAGCCGAAAAGAATCGGTGGAAACAAAAACAAGACTGTCTTCTTTGGTATATAAGAAAACACTCGAAATTTCTGGTTTAATGTCTGAAACGGAGGCGCTGTAATAGACCGACTTTATCCCCTCAATTAATTTTTTTGCTTCAATTTCAAAACTCAACCCTTCAACCATTGGAATTGTCGGGAAATCTTCATGGGGCTGGCTTTTTAGTTTAATCTGGCTTTTTTTAGTTTTGATTAATAAATTTTCGTTTTGCTCTTCAAGAAAGATGTTTTCGTTTTGTGAAATGTTGGAAAAAATAGCATTTAAAATTGACCCCGAAATAGCCAGAGTTCCCTCTTTTTCCATTTTTACCGGAATTTCTATTTCAATACCGAGACTTAAGTTTGTCGCTCTTAATTTCAGTGTTTTATTAGAAGCAATTAACAAAATGGAATTTAATATCGGGAGGGTTAAATTTTTGCCGGTAATTCTTTCTACTTGGAAAACCGCATTTTTAATTTTTTCAATTGAACATTCTATTTTCATTTGTTTGTTTATATCTTCTTTAAATAAATTATTAATAATATTAGTGGTGTTAATATGTGGACAAGATAATTTATCCTTATTTAATCGCTTTAATTATTTTTTTTGCATTTTTTAAGTGGGGATTATTTCTTATATTATTTCTTATATTATTTTTAATGAAATAAAAACTTCTTTTTTTACCCAATAACTAACTTTTTTTATTCTAGTTTTGTTCCTCTTTTCCCCCGCTTACGAACAATTATTTAAACATAATTCTTATTTGTTCCAACTCTTGTAGGAGTTGTGGGTCGTTCTTAATGTCGGTTTTTATTTTTAAACAAGAATGAATTACTGTCGTGTGGTCTTTCCCTCCAAGTTTTTGCCCGATAAGAGGATAGGAAACATTAAAGTCTTCTCGAAGTAAATACATCACCACCTGTCTTGCCTTAACAATTTCTTTTTTTCGAGTTTTTTCATAAACAGAGGCTTCCTCTAATTTGTAATATTCAGAGACGATTTTAACTACGTCTTTTATGGCCATGTTCTTCTTTGGGCGCATGTTGTTTTTAAGCAAATTTTTTACTTCCACCAAGGAAAGAGGCTTGTTTTTTAAGCGGTATTGGCAAATAATGATATTTAAACTTCCCTCTAGTTCTCGGATGTTTCCCTGCACTGCGCCAGCCACATATTCTATTAATTCTTCTTCAAGGTCGACGTTTAATTCTCGCAGTTTTATTTTTAAAATAGCCAAGCGGGACTCATACTCTGGTTCGGAAACGTCCACGATCATCCCTGCGGCAAAACGAGACTTCAGGCGGTCGGCAAGTTCCGGAATATAGTTTGGGTGTTTGTCCGAAGAAAAGACGATTTGTTTGTTGTTTTCATGAAAAGTGTTGAAGGTGTGGAAAAGTTCTTCTTGAATTTTTTCCATCTTTCCTATAAATTGGATATCATCAATGATCAAAAGGTCATATTTTCTATATTTTTCCTTAAAAGAGTTCGCTTTATTGCCCTGAAGCGAGTTTACAAAATCTGTTGCAAATTTTTCTAAAGTAATATAGTGTACTTTTTTGTTTGGGTATTTCTCTTTTATTGAGTTTCCAATCGCTTGTAGTAGGTGTGTTTTGCCAAGGCCCGTGCCACCATAAACAAAAAATGGATTATATTTTGTTCCCGGAGACTCTATTATTGCTTGTGCTGCTGCATACGCAAGTTCGTTAAAAGTTCCAACGATAAAAGAGTCAAAACGGTAGCGCGGATTTAGGTTGTCTTCCGGACTTATGTATAAATCTTTTAAAGGGAGTTCTTTTTCAATGCTTTCATCCACCGGAGCCGGTTCTTGTTTGGTGTTTTCTGTTTTAACTATTATATATTCAACCGCGCGCATGTTTTCATATGCGTCTGCAATGGTTTTAGTAATAAGTCTGTGGTATTTGTTTATAAGCCAATCACGGACAAATTCGTTTGGTACTCCAATATAGACGATTCCCGTTTCTTCCTTCACGATAGAGGTGTTTTTGAACCAAGTGCTGAAATTAGCCTTTGATATACCTGATTCAATCTCCACCAAACAATTTTTCCACAACTGTTTTATATTCATAGTCCCATATTATACTATTTATGAATTAGATGACACCTCTAAAAACTTATTAACTATGTTGATAATCTGTGTAAAACTTTTTCAAAAAAATAATATATTTGATTTATGTTTAAAGATGTTGTAGACTTTAGCATATGTCACAAACATACCAACCCAAAAAAAGAAAGAGAGCAAAAACCCACGGATTTTTAGTAAGATCCAAGAGAAAAAACGGGAAAAAGGTTATCTTGAGAAGACGCCAAAAGGGACGAAAAAAGCTAACCGTTTAGTTTTTTGCCGACAGAAAAATGCTCCCCAAAAAAAGCAGGGCAAACAAAAAAACAATAGAAAAGATTTTTAAAGAGGGCAATTTTATTAATTCACCCACTTTATCTTTTAAGTTTGTTTTAAATCAAAACAAAAAAGATCCACAGATTTCCTTTATCGCGCCTAAAAGCGTAGCAAAGCTTGCAGTGGAGAGAAATTCATTAAGAAGGAGTGGTTATTTAGCATTTGAAAAACAGACAAACATCCTCCCCCGGGGCCTATCGGGAGCTTTTGTTTTTAAAAAATCGGAAAGTAATATTCAAATACTCAAAAATGAAATTAAAACGATTCTTCATAAAATTAGTTGATTTTTACCAAAAGTATATTTCAATTTTTATAAAACCAAGCTGCGTTTTTTTCCCTACTTGTTCCGAATATACGAAACAAGCTCTGGAAAAATATGGCGTCTTTCGAGGAGCATATTTAGGGGGCCGGCGTATTTTGCGTTGTCACCCCTGGCAAAAAAACCACATAGATCCGTTAGATTAAATAATTTTATTTTAATATTTGCTTTGTAGTAAATTTTGCTAAAAATTTTACTTCGGAGTAAGATTAGGAAATGATTTCAAGTATTTGGAATGCGGTCTTATATCAACCACTATTAAACGCCCTGGCGCTCCTGGTGTCGATTATCCCAGGGGGAGACGTCGGAATTGCCGTTATTATTTTGACTATTATAGTTAAATTAATTCTTTTCCCCCTTTCTCAAAAATCTATTGAAAGTCAGGCAGAAATGAATATTTTAACGCCGGAGCTCAACAAAATAAAAACCAGTGGAGCCTCTAAAGAAGAGCAGGCCAAGCAAACCTTCGATCTTTATAAAAAACACAAAGTTAACCCCTTTTCCGGTTGTCTTTTGGTTTTGGTCCAGATTCCCGTTATTTTTGCTTTATACTATGTTTTTTCCAAAGGCATAAAATTTGACAGTAGTCTTCTTTATTCTTTTGTTCATCTTCCAGCGCAAGAAAATATGATGTTTTTGGGCCTTATTAACGTGGGCGGAAAAAGTTTAGTGTTAGCCATTTTGGCCGGAATATCACAATATTTGCAGGCAGTTTCTATGCCTAAGCCTGTTGTCACCCCCGTTGTCAGTGGGAACGCCCCTTCTTTAACAGAAAGTTTTTCTAAAAGCATGAGCATGCAAATGAAATATATTTTTCCTTTTGTGGTTGCTTTTATCGCTTATAGTATTTCGGGTGCGGTCGCTCTTTATTGGACAGCAAGCAATTTATTTATGGTCGCTCAGCAAATTTATGTAAAAAGAGAGAAAACATTTAAAACAGTAGTTAAATAATTTCCCGCGAGGGGCGGACAATATGAAAAAAGACGAAATTCAAAATTTAATAAAAGAGCTAATTGAAAAGACTACGGTAAAGTTAAACACGATTTCCATTCTTGAGGAAGGGCCTAGAAGCATCTGGATTTCTGCGGAAGTTAGCGAACCACATTTTTTTATTTCGCGCGAGGGAGAAGGGTTGCAGGCGTTAAACCATCTCGTACATAGAATAGTCGAAGCCAAAACCCCGAGAGAGAAAAATGGAAGCCTAGAGCAAGGGCTGGGAATCCTCGTGGATATCAATGGTTTTCAAAAAAAACGAGTGGAGAACGTCCGCGCGATTGCACACATGATGTCCGAAAGGGCTCGATATTTCAAATCAAACATAGAAATAGATCCAATGTCGGCGTTCGAACGAAGAATCATTCATGAATTTTTGTCTGACGCGAACGATCTAAAAACAGAGTCCACGGGGATGGGACGAGACCGCCGGGTAGTAATCAAATACACCGGATCTATTTAATTTTAAGTTCCCAGAGGAAAGAATCTTTTTTGTTTACAAAAAATAAGTAATTTTCTGTTTCGTCTGTTCCAAGTTTTATGCCATCAATTTCCTCTCCCCCGGTCGTTGTGGTGGGGTCTATTATTTGAGTTGCATTTCCCGTTACAATATCGATTTTCCAAAGTTGGTCGGAAAAAGAAACTTCTCCCTGGTACCAGACATCAGGGTATGTGCTTCCACCAGCACCCCCGGGGACCGCACAATAAAGGGTCGTGCTAGTTTTGTTCCAGACACATTTTTCTGGAAGGGTTTTTACCCCAAACGGCTCGACTGTTTTTGTGTCTGTGTGGAAAAGATTCAAGGCAAGAGTATTATTTCCATAAAGTATCATTTTGCCGTCAGGACTCATGAGGGTGGTGAGTCCATTTATTTTACCCATAACTTGACTAAACCTTTGGCTGTTTAGGTCTTTTGTGTACATATAGCCTGGAACCGAGAAAGATGGCTTGGTGGTGAGGGTGATAGTTTTGCTATTTGGCCAGGAGGAAAGCCATTCGGTAAATGGAGAATCGAAGATTTGTGTTTTTTTATTGGTTAATAGGTTTAAGGTGGTGCCGACTATATTGTCTCCGCTATTGAATAAGTAAAACACGCTCTTTGTATCAGGGGCTAGGCTTAAATCTTTTACATCCTCCGGTAAAAAGGTTCCCTTTATTTCATTTCCGTCCGTTGTGTCCCCTGCCAACAATTCTTTTGGCAAATTTCCAACGAAGGACTCTATCGTTTTTCCGTCTGTTTTTAGATATCTCATAATCACGGATTCTCCCTTATTCCCGAAGATTGCCTCATAGACTTTTGGTATTATTGTTGTGGTGAATTTTGTTTCCTGTATTTTATCTACAAATGTTTCATAAATGTTTCCTGAAGCTCTATCTACATATCTTAGGGCCGGGACAAGCTCGGTCGGTGGTGGGGTCGGATTAATTACTTGCCCAACCGAGGAATACATCGCTGTTTTTGTTTTTGTTCCAACCACCCCATCTGAAGCTAGGCCGTGATCTTTTTGCCATGATTTAACTGCGGTAGTTAAATTGCTGTCGAAGATTCCATTAATTTCTATACTCAGGCCGAGGGTAGCGTTCAAAAATTTTTGAAGTTCGCTTATCGCATCCCCCGTGTTTCCCTCTCTGAGAGTAGTGTTACCAAAATTATAATTTACAGAAGGAGTTTCTGTGGGGATTGGCATGTCTATTAGTCGTTCTTTGTTGAATACTACATATCCCGCCACCGGCATGCTTGAGACCTTTTTTAATTGGTTGTTTTCTGTCGTTTCATTTGTCGGCTCTGGTTGATATCCTGATATGTCAGTCGGGGGGGTGCCGGTCGCTGGGGTGGCTGGTTTACTTGGGCCAAATGGGCTAAAAAGAGAGCCGAAATTTATTCCTCCCTGGGGCGTGTCCGTTGTTGGTTGGCGAAAATATAAAGTTCCCAGAACTATGAGAGTTATTGTGATTAAAATTATTATTAAAAGTATTAAATTTCTTTTTGACATAAAATTTTGACTTTATTTATTGACATCCTTCGCTGGCAATCTGGGCGTTTATGCTAGCCATTCTATCTACAACCTGTTGCGCATAATCAATTCCCCCGAAACTACACTTACCAAAATATTTGCAAGCAGCTTGATAGGGGCTCGAAGAGTCACTTATATATGTAGCCGCCACGGTCATTGCGTCTCCGGTGTTCCATGGATTTTTTCCAGTACCGCCGCTTGCGAGCCATGTACTAGGAAGAATTTGCATACCCCCCATCGCACCCCCGTGACCGCCAGTTCCAGCGCATGATACGTTAACCGGAGGACTTTTTCCTAATCCGGCCAAGATTGTTTGAAGGTTTGCAACATCTGCCGGGTACATATTTGCAGTTTTCCCTTGTGCATTAGGAGATCCATCAGAAGAACATCCTCCAACATTTACCCCCCCACTTGATTCTTGGGCAAAGATGGACAAAATAAGTGCCCTATCTACTCCAGTTGCTGCTTGTGCGGCAGTTGCCGCCGGACAAGCATCGGCCTTGAAATTAATTTTAGCCCCAGTCTTTCCATCAAGGCTTTGTGCCCCAGAAAGCACAAAATCATTTATTATTGTTACATTTTTTAAACTGGATAAGTCGGTTTTTAATAAATCAGGGTTGATTGTATTGAGAATCAACCAAGCACCGAGGGCCAGAAGAAGACCGAAAATTGCATGTGTGATTCTTTCTTTTCCATGTCCCTTGTTTCCCGGTAATTCACTTGCCATGTATTCAATTCCGCCCACCACTATCATTATTACAGCCAGGACAGCGCATATGCCGATAAATAAACTTATCATGATATTTAAATATTTTCCCAAATTGCTTGCTTGCGTCGGGTCAAAGGTTTTAAGTTCACCGTTAACGCACCCCTCGGTGCCCGGGGTACATGGCAGTGGAGCCAAAAGTTGATACTCAGTATTAGTTGTTGGTGGAAGGGGCGGTCCTATGAGGGCAGTGACCTGAGTCGCGGGGCCCAAAAACCCGCCTAGCACGAAGAGTATTAAAATATAAGGTAAAAGTTTTTTCATTTTAAAATTCTACGCTAAGTTCTTTGCTGGCTGTTTCAAAAATTTTATAAATATTATTGATTTCTAATTTTATTTTTGATGTTCCGGAAACCCCAGATTGTACTTTTACTGGCATTAAATTTTTATCAAGACTGTTTGTGTCTATCGGACTGCCGTTGATGGACCAATCCCACGCAAGAATTGGATTTTTTATGTTTTGTGAAGAGATAAAATATGGGACCGCTTCTATAATTTCGTCGCTTATTATTTTATGTCCATCCAAAAGTGCTTTTTCCCAAAGGGTGCCCCTGGTTAAGTCGTGTTTATAAAAGACAAGTTTGGGAGCAAAAGTTATTATATCCACTGCTGCCCCCGTTTCGTATTTTTGGTCAACGGTTGAGGCTTTCACACTGATATTATTTGAATCGTCTAAATAATCACTCGTGTAAACAAAAAAGTTTTTGCCATATCCAGAACTATCTGGGTTGTTTGTATAATCTTTTTTCCAGGAGTATGTCATCGTTTTGGGGTTTATGAGTTGAGAGCCGGAGTTTATTTCCGGCATAAAAACCACCTTGATTCCGCTGCCCGGACCCGGCAATGCTTTTCCTTTATAAAAAGGGGGAACATAAGAGGCATTTGCCTGCCAAAGAAGGGTTGCAATGCTTGGCTTTACTATTATTATTTTTTCTACTGTATTGTTGGGCAAGGCGACAGTGGCCACGACTCGCGCCTCTCCTCCACTGGTCGGAGCACTTAAGGATAAGGATTTTTTCCCTATTCCGGACAGAACATTCTTTCCATTGACAGACCAAGAAATTAAAATGCTATCTAGTTTTGCTGAATAGCTACTTAAAGTAATGCTTGTATTTTCTCCCGGATTTGGGTTTTGTGGAACAACGCTCACATGGATACTTTCCGCAGACGGCGAAACTGCGTTCGTTATAAGGGGAAACGCAAACAAGAGGCCCCCGGCCATAAATAAAAATATAGATAATAATTTTAAAAGACCCTTCAACATAACTTAATTATATCATTTTCTAATATTTAACACCTAATTTACGCATTTGCTGGCTATCTTCCAGTTATTTCTTCCGCCTCCTGTTCTTCTTTGGCTTTTTTGTTTGATAATATTTGAGAAGGATCAGAAGTGATTATTTGGTCTTCGGTGTAGGAGGAAACTATTTTTATCGCGACGTGCTTTAGCCCCGCAAAAAAGATTCCCTCCCCCAGGCCGGACTCCAAGAGTAAATATTTTTCTTCATCGGTTAAATTAAAGGTTTTTTGCAATATGTCGATAGTTGTCGGGGATTGTTTTAAAAGAAGTTGAATGGAGGAGTTGGTGATTATCGGCACTCCGTATGGAGACTTCATAAAATCAGCTGCATCCTGAGTAATAGTAGAAAGGCCCAGATAATATTTTCTGCCCCTTTTGGCGATGGAATAAAGGAAAGAAGCCGTATCTTCGGATTTCATCATCCACCAGGCTTCATCTACCACCAGCAGACGTTTTTTCAAGTTTTTTCGTATGGTGTTCCAAATATAATGCATCACGATATACATAGCGACGGGTTTTAATTCGTCTTCCATATCTCGAACGGAGAACACCACGAATTTTTTGTTGATATCCACATTGGACGGCCTGTTTAAGAAAGTTGCCCACGAACCTTTCGTGTATTTTACCAGTCTGGCCACCACAGAGTTGCTACCTTCCATGCCTGAAAGCACCATTTCAAAATCTGTAAGAAGAGGAGGCTCAATGTTTGAAAAATCTGATTCAGGGGTAATATCTTTTATTGCATAGGTTTCTGAAATAGCTCGGTCTACCATTGAATCTTCTTCAGGGGTAAGACCACCCAACATCAAACGAAAAAGTCCAACAAGGTTGATGATATTTGAACGCAAAACATCTTCTGCTGTTTCATCCTCGCGGGGAATTGGTAAGTCGAATGGGTTGATATGGTGGTCGGAGGAAAGCGAAATATTAAAATATCGCCCACCAACAGCCTCGGACAAAAATTCATATTCTCTTTCCGGGTCTATCACGATAACGTCAGTGTCAAACATCAACGACCTTAGAATTTCTAGCTTGGTTGCATAAGATTTTCCGGAGCCGGATTTGGCGAAAGTCACAGAATTATAATTCTCTAAACTGAATCGGTCGAAGATAACGAGGGACGAGTTATGCCTGTTTATTCCATAGAGAATTCCTTTGTCAGAAGTTAGGTCGGAGGAAATAAAAGGGAAAACACTAGAAAGCGGCTCCGAGTTTAATTTTTGATGAATATTTAACAAGTCAGTTTCAATCGGAATAACACTTTTGAATCCTTCTTCTTGTTGGAAGAGGGCCGGTTTGATATAAATAAGCTTTGATTCAAGCATTGATTTTATTTCATTTTCTATTTTAAAGAGTTCCATCTCGTTGTCGGCATAAATCGTAATATAGACGCCCACGTCGAACATTTTTTCCTGGGCCTGGATTAGATTATTGCGCAAGGTTTCTAAGTCTTCATACGCGGTGTCGAGCATTGGGTCACGGACCATTCCCCTTGCCGCCCTTACGTTTATTTGGCTTTGCACCTCGGCAGTTTTTTTCTGAAATTGTCTTAAAACCAAGGAGGTGTCTATCGGATGAATAAAAATAGAAATGTCGAAAACCTTATCTAAATTAATGATTGGCGAGAACCAATTGTCGGTCAAATATCTCGGATAAGAGATTATAAAAAAAGTACGAGCGATTTTATTTCCGAGATTTATTGATTTTGACTCTATTTTTAGGGCGGACGGGGCGATGACGTCTTGGAGCTCCAGATTGGCAGATTCGTAAATTTCTTCCGGCAAAACTGCCAAAACAGAAGCCTGCGGTTCTATCTTTATACCTATTTTTTTATTACCGAATAATTTTTTTAAAAAATCCATATAATTTTTGTGATATTAAGCCCGTAGTTTATTCCAATTTGATTTTTCCTTCCAGTTCTCCCGGATTGAAAACTTTATAAAATATTTCCACCACTTCCTCGGTGCCTAGTTGGGCTGAATTTATGCCACAACGTCCAAGTCCTTGTTGAATAACAGCCACTCTTTCTTCGAGCTGGGATCTTTTTTCTTCAAAAGCGACTTGTCTTGCCGCTCGGACCTCTTCCTTATTTTTTTTTGAGAATATTTTATTCAATATTCCGGTGTCTGATTTTAACACAGTATGTGTGTAAGGCACGACCACAAAAAAGCTTTTTGTCATGATGCTAACCGAATCGGTAAAATTTTTAATGAATTCTATATATTCTCTGGTTTGTAGTTTTAAAAGCGGTTCATTTTGTACTTTCATGCGATTTTCCAAAAGAAGCAGATACGGGCGAATATCTAAGCGCCTAGACTGAATCGATATTTGTACGGAAAAATCCAGAGTATTAAGAAAATTTTGAAATTGCATTATGGTCGCCCTTTGCTCGTCGGATGATTTTAAAGAAAGATTGATTGAGTTGGCGAGAACAATAGCCCGGAGATCGTCGTTTTTCAACACGACGATTCCGTCGCGTACTTCTTTAATCGGGATAAATTCTTGGGTTGCTTTTGCTTTTAAGGCCATAATATTTATTGGGTATCCTCTTTTTGTTTGCTTAAATCTAATACGTTTAAACTCCAGGCCAGGTCTCTCAACTTGCTTCCACTTAATTTTGTTGGGACCATTATTGTTTTATTTTCATCTAAAACTTGTGCTTGATCGGGCTTATTTTTTTGGTTTTTTTGTTTTTTCCAAATATAAAGTTTGTTTTGGGTAAAATATTTGAATCCGTATTCAAGCATGTTCACAAAGGGTTTATTATTTGGTCGATAAAAAGTAAGCAACAAGGAAAATCCCGCCATAACCAAAATCGGGATTGCTCCCCAGAAAAGGCCCAACAATTTATAAAGAGTAAAACATAAACCTCCGCCACCGACTAAGTAAATAAACTCCCTAAAAGTAAAAGGGCCAAAAATTTTATCTTCTATCTCTAAAAATTGTGGAACTCGGAATTGCATAATTTTTTATTCAGGTTTTATTCTGTATGGGTCCTCCCCTATCGAATAAGAGGGAGAAAGTTTGCTTGTGTCCGTGGATGCGGGTTTTATATTTCCCATAATGCTTGAAGGGGAAAGGGGGACCGGGGGTGTCGTGGGAGAATTCACCCCAGGACCAGAACCCTTTGTGATATTTTCTAAAGTATGTTCTGTCCTCGCCACCCCACTTTGAACGGAGGAAGATAATTTTTGAGCCAAGATGGTGTGCACATCTTCTTTAAGTTTTTTTTCACCAATATCGTTTGTCGGAGTATTCTTCGTTGGAAGAACTTCAATGCCAGCCGAGTTTAATATCTCTGTATTTTTTTCTTCTTCTGCTTGTATGTTTTTAGTTTCGGGCGCAGGATTATACATCGCCATTATTTTTACCCTAATTTCTTTTAATATTTTTTCATTAACAGCGTTGACCACAGCTTGAGTCTTTTCGTCACCCAGCTTCATGCTGTTTTTAACGGATTCTTTAAACTTATCCGGGTGAGTAAAACCAAACATTACCATGTGTGTTTCTAGGGAAAGTTGCCCCATTTGTTCCACGTTTAGCCCCTCTGTTTGACCTATCTCAATAATATTATCATCTACCTTGGCTGCCATAATCGCCCATTTCAAATCTTCCGGCAAAGTTTCAAATTTTTTTTGTATTTCTTCTAATGTTATTTCCATAATATTTTTTTAGGTTAATAATTTTTAAGGATTAACAGGTCCTCCGTATTTACCGCTTGGTGGGCTACTTACCGTTGGGTGTGTTGCTGGCGCGCCCTGAGGTTTTTCTTCCGTTTTTGGTGAACGCGCCCCCGCCCCCGACGCGCGCTCCCTCTTTTCTTTTTCTGTTTTTGGTTTTCCATCCGTGGCTGCTTTCTCTCTCTTTTCTTCAAGAGATGATTTGTCTTTATTAAGTCTATGATTTTCTATTCTCAGTTGCTTTTCTTTCGCCACTGCTGCCCTTAATTCGTTTAACTTAAATATTTCAAAATTATTTTTTCCAATGGTAACTTCAACAGCCCTCATTTTGTTTTTTGTTTCTTCATCATATTCACCATTCTCGTCAATCCTACCCTGTTGCTCAATACGTCGAAGTCTAAGTTCTTCTCTCCTTGCGATGTTTTGTAGCTCAATTAGTTCTTTTTCAAGGCCGTCCGTTGTGGCAAAACCATTTTCTTTACTGCCGCTTATTTTTCCATTCTTGACCGCTGTTTCTAATAAGTCATGGAGCCCTTCTAGGGTCTTTTTGTTTTGTTCCATGATGTCTGTTATTCTGCTCATTTGAGCGAATTCTTTGTCAGTCTTTTTAGAAAAGATAGCTTCACCGGCTTTTTCACTCCCGACAGGGGTTGCTTTGTATACACCTGCCGCCCCGCCCCCCATTGCTCCTGCGCCTGCACCCATAGCACCTGCCGCCACACCACCGGTCATCAAACCGGCAACAGCCGCTGCCGTACCACCAACAACCAGCTTAGTGTTCTGAACCCTCCCATCGTTGATGCTTTTGGCTGTTGGTTCCGGATGTTCTGCTTTATATATTTCATCAAATCTCGGTTTTTTAAAGTAGTCACCCTCTTTTTTCATGGCCTGTTTTTCGGCCTCATCTCTTTCTTTCTTCCAAGCCAGATATTCTTTTGAATTTTGATAGTGTTTTTTGTTGAGCAATGGATCTCCCTTATCGTCTACCAATTTATCTCGTTTTTTTACAATTTCAAAAGCCACGGCCCCTGTTAGCCCCGTTTTTCCAAAATTACTTATGAATTCGTTCATTCGGTGGTTGTTTAAGCCCTCCGCCGTTTTATACCAATCTGGTCTTGGGCCATTTTTTCTTACATAGTCTTCCTCAAAAGCTTTTGCTTTTGCTGGATCGATATCGAGTGATTTGCCACCTACTGCATTTTTTGCTTCTTCCTTTTTCACGTCGTATTTGTCTTGTTCTCGTTTTGACCAAGCTTCTGTTTGCGTATCTGTCATTTTTGTTTTATATAGTTTTGATTCTTCTTCAAGAACTTTTGCATGTCTTTCTCCTGCTCCCCTGAATCCGCCCTCCTTGGGACCTAAGCCCAATATTTTGGCAGATGATAAGTCTAATCCGGCTCTCTTGGTTAGAGACCCCACACCCGGAGCTTTTCCTAGATCAAACGAAGCCTTGGAGCCAAGGTCTGTTGTCTTTAGTTTCATTCTTGCCACAAGCCCTCCGAAGCCACCCTTGTTGGCTTGTTCCCTCCAGACCTCCCCCTTGCTTGCTAATTGTTCAGCCGCTGTTGCTCCAATCGTCTTGGTGGCCAGAAGAGCAGCTCCGCCCGTCGCAGCACCCAAGGCAACTCCACCTACCATTTTTGCTCCAGTCATTAATACTTCCCCCAATTTTCCTGAACCCTTTTTGGCAAACTCGGTCGCCTTTAAAAGAAGAGTTAGAACAATAGCAGCAGGGATAACAAGCAGTAAGATCGTTGCTATCATGCTTGTGTTTGTAGGCGAAACAAAACCGTCGAATATCTTTTTTCCAATTAACATAAATATAAAATACAAAAAGAACATAAAAATCGGCGCCATAAAGGCCGTCTTAAGTAAGCGTTTAAACCAGGGTTCCCATCCCAAGTATTCAATATTTGCTAGTTTCGGAACAGTTGACGACATAAAAGCAAAAGGAGAAAAAATAATCAGGATAAACAATTCAATCATTCGAACCAAAAAAGCCACACCTGCCCACAGGAGGCAATAAGCAGCAAAGAGCATGACTGTTCCAGCAAGAATAGTAACCCCGATTAATATTCCGGGAGGTACCTGTTTGCTTTTAGTCGGCGGGAGGCCTGGCACTTGTTGCACCTTGGCCTTTTCAAAGAACTCTTGGGTTAATAGTCTGGTGGGGTCAAAGGATTGAACCATCCCCCCTGCTATGTCTTTGTCCCCGATTACATCGTCGTATGGTCTTGGTGTGCCGTTTGGGTTGCGTGCCTGAACATCTATTTTATTATAAAAAATCAATGCCAACATATTTGATGAATCAATAATCACTTCTGTAAAAAACATAGAAAAATTTATAAGCAAAGCGACAACAACAACCCTCGCTATCATTTTTTTTGCTTCTGCCCCCCCGATGTCCAGAATTATTTTGATAGCAATGTAAAGAAGAATAAGGATAAAGAAAATATTAGAAAGATCTCGCACCACTGCCCAGGCTTCAGGGATAAAAGTAGAGCCAGCAAACAGCTTGCTATACAGGGTGATTTTTATTAAAACATTAAAAAAATAAGCGGAGAACCACAACAAAAAGGTGGGAATTGCATAAAAAATAGCGTACGAGGCTTGGATAAAACATCCGGGCCAAAAGGTACCACTGGAAAAGGGGTTCGTGGAACATTTATTCTTGCTTATTTCTTTTTCAAAATCTGATCTTGACTCAGTGGTCGACTGATAAATTTGACTTCCATTCTGGGCAGCACAATCTGCTGTGGTGGTTTGTATCTCCGTACCGTCCGGCAATTCGCAAGTTATAAATGGTTGCCAGACCCCGCCTGCTTGAGTACAGGCATCAGGGGTTACAAATGGAGGGATAGTACAAACCCCGGGTGCTTCCGTCTGCGCGTAAATTTTTGTTGTCGGGCTAAAAAGTCCGATCAAAACAAAAACAATTATTAAAATATAAGGTAAAAATTTTTTCATTTTATAAAAAACTCACTAATCATTATTCATTCTCGATCCACACTCCCTCCTGTGCCGTACAATCGGATTCCGAAATATCTTGCAGTATTTCTCCGCTGCTTAAGGTACAGGTACCTAGAATTGTCGGGGCCTCTATCGTGATATTGAGGGTAATTGTTTCCCCCATAGAGTCTGTTATCGTGGCTGATGTTTGTCCTAAATTAATACCGCTAACAACTAAGGTAGGGTCAGTAAAGTCTGAGATTGCGATAGTTGCGCTCGGGCTTGCCGACATGTGATAGGGAGGGGTGCCACCAGATACTGTGGCGATAGCTGTGCCACCAATTCCAGTGGTGATGCTTGCTGGAATAATCATCAAATCTCCATTTTCAACAACCGTAATATTTATTTTAACTTTTTTTGCGTTTGGAGAAGAATCTTTGACTGTGACTGAAGTCCCTCCGTGGGAAATTCCCGTAATAGAAAGATCATATCCACCGCTGTCGTTATTGAGAATTGAAGCAGTCGCTATCGCTGGGTTGGGAGTAATTGGGTCCGTAACTTTTATGCTATAAGGAGGTGTTCCTCCGGAAATTGTCGTGCTAGTCGGGTTTGTTCCCCCCATGGTAATGGAAACATTTTGTGGAATATCGAGTGCCCCTGCCCCTCCTCCACCAGTGCCACTGGTTCCATCGAGGGATTGTCCGTCATAGGTCCAGTTGTCTACCGGTTCTTCTGTCCCGCTAATCGTGTCTGACAAGGAATTTAGCCCATCGCTCAAAAACTTATTTAATAAAGCATTTATTATGGTTGCTATGCTGGCTTGGATAGACCCCAAAACCGCGCCCTGTATGGTCTCATCTTTTCCGGCACTCAACGAACCCATTATTTGATCTGCCACCACAGAACCCGGGGTGGTGTTTACTAAATTTTTACAAGTATTTTTTGATGCCCAGTCTGCTTGAGCGCTGTCCATTGCTAGTTGGTAACCACTGTGGCAAGCATCGCATGCCATTGCATTATATCCTGGGTCCTCTGAGTTTCGTGGTCCCACCAAGGGACAACCTGGGACACCACAAATCCACTCAACGGTTGATCTGTCAAAGGTCGGGCGATTCCATGCGTTAGCCATAACGTCATTGTATTCGGTGCCTTCATCCATACATTTCTCTGGAGAAAGGAAACCCATTCCCTGATCAAGAAGAGTATTTACTTTTTCTGCTGGAGCTTTGAATGTTCCCTGAACCAGGCTGGCGAGTTCTTCGTTTGCCAGCATTTGAAAGCCCAGATAATTGTTTTGCGGATATTGAGTATTAATGAGAAAACCATTCCATCCACCGACATTAAAATCATCTCTAAAACTAGCCGCTTGTTGTTGGCCCATGACGGAGCTCAGGGTATATGCCACGTTGCTTTCAAGTTTACTTTTATAGGCACTGATTGTGTTTAGGGCCCAGGCTCGGCCGAAAGGAAATCTGTTTAAATCATAGCCGAACTGGTCAATCATTGTTTTAATCTCAGATTTTGCAATATCCTTAAAGAAGGAATCAGGATTTTCTAGAAAAAGTGGCGAACCGTGAAACCCGGAATTAATCCAGCCGACGACGTCTTGGGTCATCTGGTCTAAAATACGCTGAATGATTGCCATCAGGACATATTCGGCAACCCTTTTTACTTGTTGCCAGACATTTGCTGCTGCATTTGGTGTCGCTATCGCGTCTGAAAAAAGCGCGACCGTCGGGACCATTATACTGGCGTCGAGCGCCGCTTTTGCATTTTTGGGATATAGAAACACAGACCCCGGAAGAAGAAAAGAAATGATTAACAGAACAGAGATTAATTTTTTATTTTTAGTCAGCATTTTTTATTTTGTGCCAGTCTGTTTCATTATAATATATAGTTTATTTGATGTGAAGGATTATTTTTTTGCTATTTTTTGATTTACAGTGTTTGTTAAATTTTGTACGGTTTGTACGTAGAGCTCTAGGTTTTTTTCATATTGATTCATCCCGCCCAGGGCCACAAGGGGGTCACCTTCGTATAATTGTAGGTCGCTTAAATTTTCGACTATTCTTTCTATCCCGTTTAAATAGTCTAAGTGTTGATAGGCGAAAGCACGAGGAACGCTCATCTCGGTCATAGCTTCGATTACTTTATTCGCGCTTGCAATAATCGGGTCCAGGTCTCTTAAGGCTGTAATGTCAATGTTTTTTTGATCATTTACAAATCTTTCCAATACTTCTGTCACGGTGTAATCCTGTTTGTTGTTTTGTTTCCAAATGCTCATAACATTGGTGCTGTAATTTGTATAAGTTTCAAGGCTAGTATTTTCTGTTATTTTTAGATCAGAAAGAACGAAAACTCTCTTTTGGGGAGTGTTTTGTATTTTATCGGCGAGGGAAACGCCGATTTGTTCTGTTAGTGTTTGGTCGAAGGTTCCACTTTGGCCGACGGAGGCAGCCGTTGAAAAAAGTTCTCTCGCGAATTTTTCTGTTTCGGTTAGATTTTCTGTATCTTGATTTTCATTTATTGAAATTAGTCCTTGTTCGGTTCTTAATTTGTTTATTGTCGTGGAATCAGGAACCCCGGGAACGGTTTCTCTTTTGGTCGGATCTAGCCCGTACAATTTTTCTTGCCAATCTGGAATAGTGTCTCCATCAGTATCCATTTCCACCAATTGTTTGATTGTCGTGTCGTCATAGGCTAAACCATTTTGTGTTTTTTGGATTAGAGCCACGGTCTTTTCGAATAGAGTTGTCTTCTTTGCTAAAAAAAGCACGACAAGAAATAGCACCGCAAAGGTGATCAAAAATACTTTCTTGTATTTTAACCAAATATTTTTAATTATGCTTTAATTATAAGCTTTTTTGTTTTGTAAAGAAAGCAAAATGCCTGTGCATAAGTTCCTGTTTGTGCTATAATTTTTTTTAATGAATAAATCTTATTTATTTTTATTTATTTTTTTTATTTTTCCCTTTTTTGCGCAAGGAATTTTTGCCACAGTCGCCTTTTCAGCTGTTCCAGAAGCAGCTAATTGCCCCATTCTTTCTACCTTGAGAGTGGGCTCCGTCGGAGAGCAGGTAAAATGTCTTCAAAAAATCGTTGGAACAAGCCCGGACGGTTATTTTGGTCCATTGACCAAGGTGGCCGTTCTTTCGTGGCAATTAAGCCACAATTTAGTGGCAGACGGGGTGGTTGGTCCTCTAACTCGAACAATTCTAGTGAGCTTTACTGTTGCTAGTGACTTTCCGGAAGGGTGTACTCAAACCACGACATATAGCCCAACGACCGGAAAAAAGTGCAATGGCAGTGAAACAGCAGAAAATAGCGCTGGTCTTTCCCCTGCCTCTGTTTCATCAACAAATCCTGTCGTTATCCCGGGTACAAAAGTGGCTGTCGGTAGTAAGATGCCGGAATCCTTAAAAGATCCCCAGCAAAACCTAGAAAATTACATTGCCTCAGTAAAAAGCGATCTTGTTAAAAGAGGCGAAACGCTGAGTACAATATTGCTTATTGAAGAAAGTATAAGAAACAGTGTTGCAGAAAACCCTAATGCAACCCAACAATTTTTTGATGCTCAAAGAGAAATTTATAATAAGACGGCTTCAGGGAAAATTTCTAAATTGTCCGCATTAGTTTTTTTTGATAAAGTTTTTTCTTTTTTCAGTAAAACTTTTTCTACAAACAAAGCTCAGGCGGCATCACAATTACCGTTCGGGGGATTCGTTGGTGTATTCCCCGATTGTACTTGCACAGGTGAACCACCGGCGGTGGTCCAACTTTTTGTTACATTGCCAAGTGCCCCCACAGGAATTTCTAATATAAAGTTGAATTATGCGACGGGGACCCAGGCATTTTTGAATTTTAATTTACCGCTGGAGGGAGTTGCGGTGCTTGGTTTTTATAATCCTGCAGCCAATGTGGCATGTACAGTAACCATAGGGACGGGATGCGGCATAATACCCGCGGAAGGTCAGATTATTCCCACAGTGGGGTCTTCTCTTTCTCCGTCATAATTGTCAGCCACTCTTTTAAGGAAACATCTTCTGCTCGAGCGTTTTCTTTTATTCCAGCGCTAGTTAAAATTTTCAAAGAATTGTTTCCAAACAGCGAGCGCAGGTTTCCATTAAGTTTTTTTCTTTTATGGGCGAAACCTGCTTTTACAATTTCCCAAAATTTTTCTTCATTAATATTATTTTCTATAAAAGTTTTACGGGAAATATTGTTTATGGCAATTACCGCTGAGTCCACCTTCGGGGCTGGAGAAAAATAACGAGCCGGCACTTTCATAATTAATTTTGGCTCTCCGTAGGCCTTAACAGAAATAGAAAGAATGCTTTCCTTCCCACCTGCCCCGCCATGGCGCGGGTTGCGCGCGATTATTCTTTTTGCCACTTCATGCTGGACCATGAGCACCATGGACGCGGGTTGGTTTTTTCCCGTCAAAAATTTTTTCAAAATTGCGCCGGTAATGTTGTAGGGGATGTTGGCTATGATTTTGTAAGAGCGCAAGATATTATTTTGCTCAACACGCATATTCGCCTGCTGGCGAATTGCTATGCTCGCGCCGTCGCGCTGCGCAATGTTTTGCAAAGCAATATCTTGCTTTAGATTAAAGTTTAAAATGTCTTCGTTTACTAGTATTAATTTTTTTTCAGCAATTTCTTTTGCAAATTTTTCTCCTAAAAATTCAAAAAGTTCGCGGTCCTTTTCCACGGCGATGACCAGTCCGGATTTTTCCAAAAGTTTTTTTGTTAATACGCCTTTTCCGGGCCCAATTTCTAAAATTACATCGTCTGGCCTGATGTTTCCCGCCTCTATTATTTTTTTCAAAGCAATTTCTGACTTTAAAAAATTTTGCCCTAAAGCCTTTTTGGCTCGGACGAAAACAGTTTTATTTTTAAGCCCTGGTGATTTTTTTGTTTTCATGTTTTTGCATCTACGCCATGGCGTAGATATGTTTATAAATAAATTGTTTTTATTCCACTACTTTCCCCCTCTTTTTCTAGCAAATCAGCTGGAATATCGGAAATAAATTCAGACGGTGCGTTTATTTGGCGCGAGCCGAAAATGGTGCGGAAGTTCGCGAAGGATAAAAATAATTTTTCTTTTGCTCGAGTGAGGGCTACATAGAAAAGTCGTCTTTCTTCCTCTCTGTCTTCTCCTGTCTGTCCTTCGTTTTGCCTTTCGTGCGGGAAAAGCCCGTCTTCCATTCCGGTGACGAAAACATATTTAAATTCAAGGCCTTTTGACGCGTGCACGGTCATCAGCTTTATGGCACTGACTTCTTTTTTTTGTTTTTCTTCAGTAATCATTAATGAATCTTGGTCCGAGGCGAGCGAAGCATCTTCCAGAAGTTTTTCTATTCCGACACCACCTTCTAGGCTGTCGTATTTAATGGCCAGGGTTGCTAATTCCTTTATGTTTTCCAGTCTTTCCATGTCTTCTTCTCCCCCATTACTGAGTTCCTGTTCTATCCCTGATTTTTTGACCACAAATTTTATCGTGTCACTGGCTTTTGTTTTTTGAATTTTTTCTTTTATTTCTTCCAGGGTTTGATAAAAATTATCGACTTTTATTCTCACCTTTATCGGCAACTCTTCCTTTTTCCCGGTAAAAATTTTTGCCAAGGTGACTTTGCCGATGCCACGGGTTGGGAAATTGATAATTCTTTTTATGTCTGACAAGCTGTCTGGATTTAGGGCAGCCCGCAAATAGGCCAAGGTGTCTTTTATTTCTTTTCGTTCAAAAAATTTAACCCCGAGGACCTGATATGGAATATTGTAACGAAGCATCGCTTCCTCCAACGCGCGCGATTGAAAATTTGCGCGATAAAGAACGGCGACTTCGGGGAAAACATTCTCGGACTCACCACGAAAATTTTCTGCTGAAAATTTTCTCTGTCCGTCGCCGTCGCTCCTCCCAAGGGTTCGCTCGAGAGTGTTTTCCCCTTCGCCGGCGTAGTTTTTTCCAATTTTTTGTTCCCGAGGGTCCCACTTTGAGCCCGAAGCGCCCAAAGAAGGGCGCAGGGACAAAAAATTGGAAGAGACGAAGCCATCTCCATCAATAATTTCTAAAATTTTTGTCGCGACGTAGTCCGCTTCGTCGTTTTCGTCAAGCGCCTCATATAATCCTATTTTTTCACCCTCTACGTTGTCGGTAAATAAGTTTTTATCAGGCCTGTATACGTTTTTTTTGATTATTTCATTGGCTGCTTCCAGAATATTTTTGGTGGAGCGGTAATTTTGTTCCAATAAAATTATTTTTGCGTTCGGATAATCTTTTTCAAAATTTAAAATATTTTTTAGATTTGCTCCGCGCCAGGAATAGATGTTCTGGTCCGCGTCTCCGACGACACAAATATTTTTATTATTTTCCGAAAGCAATTTTGTCATTAAATATTGCACCTCGTTCGTGTCTTGATACTCGTCCACATGGATATATTCCCATTTTTCTTGGTAAATTTTTCTGACTTCCTTGTTTTCCTTTAATAATTTTGTTGCTTTCAAAAGCAAGTCATCAAAATCAAGAGAATTTTCTTTCAGTTTTTGTTTTTCGTATAAGTTCCAAACCCGAGCGATTATTTGCCCCAGGGTATCTACCGCTCTTTCTGCGTAATCTTCCAAATGGGTGAATTTTCCTTTTTCTCTTGAAATTATATTTCTTATTTTTTTCGGATCATATTGTTTTGGGTCTATCCCGAGCTCCTTCAGAATATTTTTTATCAAGGTGACAGAATCCCCTTCATCCAAAATGGTGAAATATTTAGTTAAGCCCAATAATCGAGCATTTTCTTTTATGATATAAACACCCAGAGAATGGAAAGTGGAAACAAAGGGCTCTTCTGGATTTTTCGCGTAGCTTTTTTCAATTTTTTGATCCCGAGGGTCCCACTCGGTATCCCGAGAAGGGCGCAGGGACGAAAAATTGGAAGAAGCGAAGCTTTCTTTTATTGCAAAACTTATTCTCTCCCGCATTTCTTTGGCGGCCTTGTTGGTAAAGGTTACCGCCAGGATTTTGTCAGGAGAAACTCCCTCTTTTATCAGATTTACGATTCGGTGAGTGATGGTTTTTGTTTTACCCGCCCCTGCCCCCGCCACGACAAGAAGAGGGCCCTCTCGGTGCAGAGCAGCTTCTTTCTGTTCTTTATTTAGCCCTCTTAAGTGTTCTTTGTTTGTTTCCACCTTCTTAATATAGCACAACCCTTTTTCATTTATTTTTGATTAAGATGTGATTAAAATAGTTATCCACAGGCAGCTCTTCCCAAATTGACTTTTGGGCTATTTTGCGATAATCTATAAATTGTAGTCCTGAACAGAAGTAGGGTATGAGCTGACAGAATTCCAGGAAGATAGTAACCATCGTGAGAACCTTTGTTTGCAGAACTAATAGGTCGTCCTGTAATTCTAGCCTTATTCTAAAAGGCAGAAAAGGCAATCTCGCGGTATTTCGTTTGTTTTATAAAACCTAAATTTAAAATATTAAAAACCATTTTAGTGTCTTCCCTTTTGCTTAGGGTGGTTTTGTTCGTGCCCTTGGCAGCAGAGGCTGATTACAATTCTCAAAATATGCCTCTCCTCACCTCAAATCTTGCCATGATCTCAGATAAAGAAGAAATGATGGCGGGGGTAAACATTGTTTCCGATAATGCCATGGTTCCAGCGGTCGGGGCACTGGGTGTATCTAATGGAACGGACCCTCTTCCAGATTTACTGCCAGAAAACAGTGTTTATGTGGTTCGAAAAGGAGATTCCCTATCTCAAATCGCTGAAATGTATGGAGTTTCTGCCAATACGGTTTTGTGGGCAAATGATATGAAAAAGGGAGATAAAATCTCCGAAGGAGATGTGCTTGTAATTTTGCCTGTTTCTGGGGTTGAACACAGTGTTACTAAGGGACAGACCCTGCAAAGCATTGCCAAGCTTTACAAGGCAGACGCCGGTGATATTGCTCTTTTTAATGAAATAGCGATAGATTCAAGCCTAAACATCGGAGACAAACTTCTTATCCCGGATGGTGAAATGATGGACGAGGGAGGAGACAGGCCGACAGCGAACCTGAAGGCGACAGAAACCAAAGACATAAAATACTACGCCACCAGCTTTCTTAAAAATCTCGTTGGTTATTTCATAAATCCAGTACCGACCGGGCACAAAACTCAAGGACTCCACGGTCCAGGAATGAGAGGCATAGACATCGGAGCGCCAACGGGTACAAATCTTTATGCCTCTGCGTCGGGTGTCGTTATCGCAACTAAAACTGGCTGTACCGTCGGTTATTCCAGGTGTGGTGGTGGATATGGAAACATGGTACAGATTCAACACCCAAATGGTACAAAAACATTATATGGACACATGTCGAAAGTTTTTGTCCCCATGGGTACTAAAGTAGAAAGAGGCGATGTTATCGGTTTAGTAGGAAACACTGGACACTCCACCGGCCCACACGTTCACTTCGAAGTTTTCAATGCTAAGAATCCTGGAGCCAGTTGGTCTTGGGCAAAATAAGTTATCTAGTAAAGAAAAACCTGCGTGGCGGGTTTTTTGTTTTATTCAAGAAAGATCAGAGCGATCATCAATAGGACGCCGAGAAGTAAAATTAATATTTGGAAAATAGAATGTTTGATCTCTTTGGTGTTTTGTAATTCGGGAATCAAGTCGGCCAGGGCAATGTAAATAAACCCACCAGCGGCGATGGGGAGAATCCACATAGTAAATGATTCCGCCATGCTTCCGAATACCAAAGCGAGGATAACACCGACAACGGCCGTAAGGGCCGAAAGAAAATTTAGCCACAGGGCTCTTTTGGCTGTATATCCAGAATGAATAAGGACAGCAAAATCCCCTATTTCCTGCGGAATCTCGTGTAAAACTACGGCCAGGGTGGTAGCTATTCCAAGGGGCATGCTAACTAAAAAACTTACTCCAATAATTATCCCATCAATTAAATTGTGAAAACCATCTGTGAAAAGAATTAATTTTCCTGCCGGGTGAATATGGTGTTCTATGGTGTCGTCTTCGTGATGGTGCCAGTGAAGGAATTTCTCCATCACAAGGAAGATAATGATTCCGACGATAATCAATATGCCAGCTAAATTTTTGTTTGAAAATTTTTCTGAAATTTCGGGAATTATGTGGATAAAAGCATCACCCAAAAGCGCTCCGACCGCCAGACTGATAAAGAGTTCTACATATTTTTTGACTTTTTCTTCTCCAAGTGCGAGAAAAAAGACTCCGACGAAAGAGATAAGGCTTACGATTACTACACTAATTATTGCGTAAATATATGTTGATATCATGTGCGGGATGGGAGAATCGAACTCCCAACCTCAGTTTGGAAAACTGACGTTTTACCATTAAACTAATCCCGCAATATGTTTTAAAAGACCACCTGGTCGGGCTGCTGGGATCGGCTATTACATAGCCAGGTGCTTTTCTGTTTCATTTCATTCAACATAGAAAAGCCTTTCGCTTCCCAACGTAGGCAAATAAATTTGCCTACTGCATCCCTTCGGGCTGCTGGGAATCGAACCCAGTCTAAACGCTCCCAAAGCGCTTGTACTACCGGTATACTACAGCCCGTTGACAGTTAAAGCTTTGGCGGGCAAGCCCGTTTAACTTTAAAGCAAAATGAGTATATCACAAAATAATATCACTGACCACTTTTACTCTCGCCCTTTTTTCCTTTTGGCATAAATAAACAACCAAGAGATCTACTTGCCATTCTTTTTCGTCTGGCACCTTCTCGGACAACAAATATGTTTGAATTGTCCGAGACAACCTTTTTAGTTTCCAGGGGTGCATGTTGTCCTCGGGCCTGTGTTGGTATCTTTCGTCCGAATCATTATAAGACTTGGGGATAAAAGTATTCAATGTTTCTCGTGAAACGCTTTTTACTTCAACGAAATATAGTTTGCCCTTCTTTTCCGCTATGATATCTATCTCTCCCCACTTCTTCGTATAGTTGCGGTCCAAAATAGAGAAATTATGTTTCACGAGAAACCTTGTGGCAATATTTTCCCCGATTTCTCCTATTTTTTGTGTTTCTGATGTAAATTTTTTCGGCATCCCGGTACTAAAATTTTAAGTTCTTAGTAATAATCGTTATATATTTTAATCAAAAATTTAGTACGGGACAAGTTTTAGTTAGTTTCACCTGAAACATGTTTCACGTGAAACAAATCATCAAAATTATGTGTCTTTTATTAAAATATCCTTATTTTACAACATATTTTAACTAAAAAGGGCACTCAAAGACAGCTTTTTGGTGTGTCCTTTATAAACATTACCCACATAGTTATCCACAGTTATTGTAAATATCCTTAGAATTTCATCTGGAATTCACTTTTCGGGCAGTTTTTATAAAGGACAACTGTTTTGTGCGGCCAGGGAGAATCGGACTCCCGTCTCATCCTTGGCAAGGACGTGTTCTACCACTAAACCATGACCGCAATATTAGTATTATCTTGTAAAAAACTTGCTCCCAAATTATAATATTTTTTTAACGTTAATGCAATAATACTTCGAACATAGATTGTATTTCGAAGTTAATTGTGATAAAATCAAGTGATAATGAGATGTACAAAATGCAAAAAGGAAAAACTAGAGGATGAATTCAATTTCAAAATAAAATCTAAGGGATTACGGCAATCGCAATGCAAGGTGTGCACTCGCTTATTAATAAGAAATCATTATAATAGAAATAAGGAATATTATTTACAAAAAACCCACAAAAGAAATGCAGAATTAAAATCTAAAACATTCCTGTATTTAAAGGGTTTTTTAGCAAATAATCATTGTGTTGATTGTGGAGAGTCTGACATAACAGTCCTTGAGTTTGACCACAAAGGCAATATTCCCAAGTTTAGGGCAGTTTCGTCTTTAATGAAAAATCGGTATTCATTAGAAAAAATTAAAGAGGAAATTGCTAAATGCGAGGTTAGGTGCGCAAATTGTCATAGGAGAAAAACAGCAAGGGATTTTAAGTGGATTAAAAGTATTTAGAAGGCGCCCGTAGTTCAACGGATAGAACATCGATCTTCGGAATCGATGATGTGGGTTCAATTCCTGCCGGGCGCACCATAACATGTCATGATGGAGAATTCTCTAAAAAACTTAATATCAAAAATACCCAAAGAAGTTTCACATGTAACAAGCACTCTTGAGAATGCCGGTTTTGAGGTATACCTCGTCGGAGGATGTGTTCGGGATCTATTTTTAGACAGAGAGCCGAAAGACTGGGATATTACTACAAATGCCAAACCGGAACAAATCATTGCATTGTTTGAAAAAACCGTTTATGAAAATACTTTTGGTACGGTGGGGGTATGTTTGCCTGTTAATTTGAAGGACGGTGTTCCATGTGAAACGTCAGATAGTAGTGTTTCACGAGAAACGCCCGAATACAAGATTATTGAGGTAACTCCCTATAGGGTTGAGGCAAAATATAGTGATTTTAGGCATCCCGATGAAGTAAAATTCAGTGAAAAGTTAGAAGATGACCTTAAAAGGCGTGATTTTACTGTTAATGCGATGGCCCTAAGTTCTAAAGGACAGCTTGTGGACTTGTTTGAGGGCGTAAAGGACATTGGTGACAAGATGTTGAAAGCGGTAGGGAACCCGGATGATCGTTTTGCCGAGGATGCTCTCCGGATGCTTCGAGCTGTCCGTTTCGCTTGCCAACTTAATTTTTCTGTGTCATATGAAACAACGGAAAGTATTTTAAAAAATGCGAAGTTAATAAAAAAAATATCCGAAGAAAGAATTCGTGACGAGTTCATAAAAATAATTATGTCACCCAATCCGGCGGTTGGAATTGTGATGTTGCAGAAATTTAAAATACTCTTAAATGTAATTCCAGAGCTGGAGGAGGGAATCGGCTGTGAGCAATCTGGCGGACATATCTATGACGTTTGGGAGCATTTATTGCATGCGGTGCAACATGCGGCAAACAAAAATTGGCCTTTAGAAATAAGGCTCTCTGCACTTTTCCACGATATTGGGAAACCGCGGTCAAGAAGGGAAACAAAAGATAAAACAAAAAAGAAATATACTTTTTACGGGCATGAAGTGGTGAGTGCGAGGATGACGAAAAAAATAATGGAAAGATTAAAATTTCCGAAAAAAGAAATTGATCTTGTGGAAAAATTAATTCGCAATCATATGTTTTTCTCCGACACTGAGCTCATTACTCTTTCTGCGGTGCGAAGAATTATTTCCAAAGTCGGGAAAGAAAATATTTGGTCGCTAATGGACATGCGTGAGTCCGATAGGGTGGGCATGAAAAAGAAAGAAGCGCCTTACCGGTTACGAAAATATTTTGCCATGATTGAGGAGTCCTTGAGAGACCCGATTTCTGTCGGACAGCTTAAGATAGACGGGGAATACATGATGAAAGAGCTCGAAATCAAACCTGGACCACGAATGGGATGGATTTTGCATGCTTTGCTCGAAGAAGTGTTGGATGCTCCGGAGAAAAACACCGTAGAGCATTTGTCAGAATTGGTAAAATCATTAAATGTTCTTGGAGACGACGAACTTTGCACCCTCGGCGAGCGCGGAAAAGAAAAAAAAGAAGAACTAGAGGAAGAAGAAGTATCAAAGCTTCACGAGAAGCACGGGGTGAGGTCGGGGAAAGGACCCGACCGCAAGGCCGGAGCCTGACGAGGCGAGGAGGGCTCGCAAGATTTTTAGTAAAAAATACTTGTGAGAGGAAATAGCTAATAAACCTCCTGCTGGTAGCAACTCTCGCAATAGACTATTTCTGCTCGGTCGGGGGAGTAAGATGTTTCAAATTCATTTTTGCATTTTTTGTCACCATGGGTGTGGTTTTTCAACTCGCACATACAAGAGCGGCGCCACAGTGTTAGGGGATTTTTTTGTTTTAGCCTGTTGTAGTGTCGGCAATTTGGACACAATCTAGGTAATGGCAGGTCCATGCGTTTGTAAAACTGAAGCTCGTCGGGAGTTATTTTGAAAGCCTCGGTGCACACAGCCTCACAGTTTGCTTCTTCGTGATTATTTTTGTCGTGATGGGCGCAACCTATTACTTTTTCTAATATTTCCTCGCTAACGTTATCAGACAAATCTTCCGCTTTTATGTCGATTTTATAATTTCTGGTTTCTTTTTCTTTCCATGGATACCCATTTTTAAGTGCCTCATCGTGGGTCAATGGAAAATTTTCTTGTACAGCTGTTTCGTTGTAGCAAAAAGGGGAGAATTCTGATGGGAAGAAATCACCATATACAAAGCTCTTACCATTTTTATCTTTATACGGCATGTCTTTCATGTGTTGTTTTATTTTTGGTATTAATTCTTCATATTTCTCTTTAGTATATTGCTTATTTAAAATACAATATTTTTTCTTTTTTAGGCCTACACAACCAAACAAGTTGTCGACATTTTCGCAGGTATCACAATAAAAGGTATCAAAACAATGCCAGGCACAATAGCAACTGTGCGCGTTATTCAAGCTAATTGCGCTAACTATCTCGTGAGAAAGTTCACAATTATCTACAACGACGTAACCATCCATGCAATCTTTCGCCTTATTACCATAATTTACATAATTACAATTTTCCAATAGATCAGAATTAAAAATATTATGAGAATTTTTTGAACCAAAGATATAATCTCCTGAAATATCTATATTTTGCAGGCCGTGAACATACTTGACTGGGAAATTAAGCCAAAATTTCTTAGCCTTTTCCCTTGTTTCCATCATGTTTTTATACAAAGAAAACCCAATTTTTTCTTTTTCTTTCAAATACTCTTCTTTTGAGTATTGTTTGTTAAAAATACAATATTGTTGATTGCGTAAATTTACCGAAGCGATGCAGTCATGGCAATTTGAGCAATTTTTACAAAAATATAAATCCTGGGAATTTGAACAATCTTCTGAGAAGAGAACACGATAAGATTTTTTGCAGGTTATAGAATCATATAAAAATTCACATTCAGTAGAATTTAGAGAATCCATTGTATTTTTACAATTAAAAATATTGTGAGAATACAGTGAGTCCTCGTTATGGTCGCTTACAAATATTAAATAACAATTTTTATTATAAGCAGCACCATTTACATAGTCGCTATTGTGGTTTTGAAAAACAAAAGCGTATAAACGGGGCACTTTTAGTTGAAGTTCACGAAATTGTTGTAAAAAAGGTTTTGAAAAATCTAAATCTAAACCATAGTCCGTTGCGTTCCAACCATCTCCGTGGAAGCACTCATTGCAATAAACCTTGTATGGTTTGTCCTCGGAATATATAGTAATAATGTTTTTTTGGCACAGGTCGCATGTTCTTTTATAGAGACTTCTCTCGTTTCTCCAGTTCATTTTATTTTGCATTCTGCAGGTTGGACAGTAATTGGGCGTTTCAGTTTCTATTTTGGAATAAAAACCCAGCTCATCTTTGGTGATTTCGAAATCCTTTTTACAGTTTTGGCAAATTTTTTGCATATAATTTTATAATTATAACAATAAGTATGATTTTTCGCTCTTTTGAGCTCATCAGTTAGGACACACATCCTAAAAAATCGGTTCGTATCGTGAACCACACGGATAGTTTTCGATATCAGCGATTATATTAGTTTATCTTGGAGAGAGCTTCGCGTGTTTTTTGGATTCCTTTTTCCAGTCGTTCTCGCTTCCTGTCTTGCGCTGAGGGGAGTTCACTTTCCAGTTTGCTCAACTGCTTGGCGAGCAGATCCATCTTGGTTTCATTGAACTCGCTGATGTCTGCACCAAGTTTTTGAAGTTGCTCGATGTTGTTTTGAAACTCGCTTAAATCAACGAGTTCGGTTTGGGCGTCGTTGTCCCAACATAATGGTGCAGGCTGTCGAAGTTTCCAGAGAAGGAATTCCTTCTCAGTGTCGAAGCGGTGTGTTTTGATGCGTGCAGGAATTTTTTTCATCCAACGTAGGTTTTCGGCCGTAAGATGAAAGTCGGCTGGTTCGTCGTCGAACTTCGCATATCGCACGAAGTCATCGACGAGTCGATCTGAGCAGTTGGGGTCGCGAAGCTCATTGGCTCCCATGAAGGACACCCTGTTGAACCTCTTGATCCACCCATCCATTCGCCGTTTCCAGAGAATGTGCGTGAAATGCGAAAGGCTGTGTACCCAGTAGCCATGCTGCTCGTGGCGATTCTCTCGCGTGCCGAGGAAAGCCTCGAGCGCCGCCTCCACCAAATCCGGCATGGATTTCTCCTCGCGCAGAACTACGAAGACAAACTCCTCGCTTTCATGATAGTTCTTTGTGCCCCTAACCATTTCAATGGCTTGGTTTGTTTTTCCGTCTTGAATGAGTCCCGTCAATTGGTCGTTCATTGTCATCTCCTTTGAGTGAGGTTGCCTACGATCATTTTCAGATCGCTGGAGTTTCTGTTTGCTGTTCCGTCAACTTCCACGCCAACTTGATTGAACTGTTCTGCACCACCTCCACTGTTGGCGATGATGTTGCCGTTGTATCCTCCTTGACGGAGAGAACGGACAACATCAGCTCCGGTAATGTTTGTTTTTCCTAATCCATAACCCACAAGCACGACATCCGGTTCGAGGGCATTCACCATCTGGCAAGTTCGTTCGACAGAATCGAACTGTTCCAGGGGTAACAGCTCATGGTTGCTTGCACAACCAGAGAGTTGCCATTGGCGGATTATTTCATTGGGTCGGTCGTCTATGAAAAAAACTCGCATCATTTTTCTCTCCTTTCAAAAAACATTTTTCCTCTGAAAGTATAGCATATTAAAAATAATTGTCAAGAAATATAATCAAAATTTATTCAAAATAGTTTATTTTTAAAGCTTTAAAATAGATAGTAAAAATTTTGTTCATACATATTGACAAGTTTATAGGCATTATTATATACTTAGAATATATGAATGAGAATTTAAGTTTTAAAAAATCTTTAGAATATATTGGTTTTAGCGAGAAGGAGGTTTTAGTATATTTAGCACTGCTAGAAATAGGCAGAGGGACAGTTACACAAATTTCTCGCAGGGCCGGAATTAATCGCCCAACGGGGTATCATGTTTTGGCTTCACTTGAGGCAAAAGAGTTAATAAAAATTTCTGGCAAGGAGCCAAAACAAGAATATTTAGCAGAATCCCCAGAGCAAATTGAAAAATTACTTTTTAAAAAAATTGAAAATGACCAGGCCTTTATAGAGGAAGCAAGAAAAATTATTCCGGAATTGAAATCAATTCACAATGTTGCTGATCGGCCCAGGGTTATGTTTTATGAAGGCAAGGAAGGAATTAAAAAAGTTTACGAGGATACACTGAGTTCAACTGAGCCAATACGAGCCTACGCCAGCGTAGGAGATATGCACGCTGGATTGCCAGGATATTTTCCAGATTATTATAAAAGAAGGGTTGGTAAGGGTATTTCAATACGAGCAATTGTGCCAAAAACAGAAGCAGGGATAGAACGTAAAAATTTAGATAGTAAAGAAATGAGGGAGACGGCATTGGTGCCTAAAGATGTTTTTAATTTCCACCCAGAAATAAACATTTATGACGACAAGGTGATGATTGCTTCTTGGCGGGAAAAACTAGGCATTATTATCGAGAGTACTGAAATAGCCGAGGCAATGAAAAAAATATACGAACTTGCTTGGGCAGAGGCAAAAAGATTGGAAAAAAACAATTAGTCCGCAAAATGGCCCTTGGTGTCTTCGCCAAAGAAGAGATGGTGGAGATTTTTTAGGGCACTTTCGAAAAGGCGGGTGCTGTAGGAAGAAAGGTTAAAAATTACTGCCAGGGTAAGCAGGACAATAGCAAACTCAATACTTATATAACTAAAGGGGATGGCGAGAAGAGCAAAAAATACCGGAACAAGGGTGCGAATGGTGCTACCACGGATTTCTCTTTTGCTTATTTCTGGATTTTGAATATGGGGGGAAAAGAGAACGTATCTGCGCATCCAATACAAAGTAAGACCAATAAGAATGGTGTGAACGCCGAAGATTATTACCGATAATTCATTCTTGTTATATTGACCGAGGACGCTAGCGGAAAAGGGGACCAAGCTTATCAACATGAAAAATAGAGCATTAATATTGGTGAGCATTGGGTCCACGTTTTTCGCATAGACAGAAACGAAAAAGTGATGGGCTCGCCAATAGGTAAAAAGAATGGCAAAACTTAGGACGTAACTCAAAAGGAGGGGAAAGAGCTTTTCGAGTTGGAGCCAAAGCCCCATATTGTCTATCGGCCCCCAAATAGCTGGTAATCTTATCTCAAAAACGAGAATCGTCATCACTATCGCGAAGATGCTATCGGATAGTTGATCTAATCTTGCGTGGTTCATATGTAAATAATAGCACACAATTTACCGCATTATCAATTTTTGCTCAACAACAGATTAAAAACAAATGTTTATTCACCACGAAAATTTTCTGCTAAAAATTTTCTCTGTCCGTCGCCGTCGCTCCTCCCAAGGGTTCATAAATATTCGTTTTTAATCTGCCATGTTATATTGTAAGTATGAAAAAAAGAGAAGGAATGAATCCCGTTAGGGGCCGCGAGGGCTCGCAGCGACCCTCTGCCTCTAACGGGATGAAAATCGGGATTTTTGATTCAGGACTTGGTGGACTAATAGTCACCAGGTCAATCGTGAAAGCGATGCCGGAATATGATTATGTATATTTGGGGGACACCAAAAGAGTGCCCTATGGCAACCGTTCTCATGATGCAGTTTTTGAATTTACCAGAGAATGTGTGGACTATCTTTTTCGTAAAGAAAATTGCGCGATAGTGGTCGTGGCTTGCAACACCGCTTCGGCCAGAGCGCTCCGAAGAATTCAGCAGGAATATTTACCGAAAAATTTCCCGGAGAGAAAGGTCCTGGGGGTTTTAATTCCTGCGGCGGAAGAGTGTGTAAAATTTAAAAGAATTGGAGTTTTAGGAACTGCGGGCACGGTTGCCTCGAATACTTTCCTGAGAGAAATTCTCAAGTTAAATAAAAAAGTGAGGATTTTTCAAAACGCGGCCCCGATGTTGGTGCCCCTGGCAGAAGAAGGGGAGGAGAAAAACGTGGCCCCATTTATAAAAAAATACTTACAGCCGTTCTTAAACAAAAAATTAGATGTTTTGGTTTTGGGTTGTACTCATTATCCTTTATTTAAAAGCCAAATTAAAAAGTTGTTACCGGGCGGCGTGAAAATTATTTCCCAGGATGAAATAATACCAAGAAAATTAAAAGATTATTTGATAAGACATACTGAAATTAGGGCAAGACTTTCCCAAAAGGGAACTAGAAAGATTTTAGTAACCGATATAACAAAAAACGTAGAAAAACTTTCCCAAAAATGGTTTGGGCCGAAGGCAAAACCTAAATTAGTAGAAGTATAAAAAACTCGTCGCAGGTGTAGTTTTTATGAAACATTGCGCAGGCGGGTAGCCGAGCATAGTAAATTTTCAGTAGAAAATTATACGTGTTGAACAAAAACTATACAAAGAAAGAGTTTTGTAACTACAACGAGTTTATAATTCAATCCAAATAGGGCAATGGTCTGAGCCGTAATATTTGTTTAGCATACCGACTCCTTTGATTTTGGGAACGATTTTTGTGTCAGCGAAAAAATAATCCAACCGCCAGCCGACATTTCGGTCTCGGGAGCGAGTTTTTTGATCCCAGTAAGTGTAAGCACCTATTTTATCCGGATAAAAAATTCGAAAAGTGTCGGCAAAGTTATTTTTAATTACTTTATCAATCCAGGCGCGCTCAATGGGCAGGAAGCCAGTGTTTTCCACGTTTTCCTTGGGCCTGGCTAGGTCTACCGCCCTGTGGGCGGTGTTTACGTCCCCGCAGAAAATTACCTTTTCACTATTCTTGCGAAGTTTCAAAATGAATTTTAAAAAAGCGTCGTAAAATTCTAATTTATATTTTAACCTTTCCGGGCCCTGGCCCCCATTCGGAAAATATCCGTTGATAATAGTAAAATTTTTGAATTTGACCCCGATCAACCGTCCCTCGTCGTCTAGTTTTTTGATTCCCATTCCGTAAAAAACTTCTTTTGGTTTTTCTTTGGTATAAATTGCTACTCCGCTGTAGCCTTTTTTTGTTTTGGGATGCGAAAAATAGGAAAAATAGCCAGGAATGTTTTTAACTTCTTCCGGCAATTGTGCTGGCTCTGCTTTGGTTTCTTGTAAACACAAAACATCGGGGCGCTCATCAAAAAGAGGAGTAAAAAATCCTTGTTTGGCGGTGGCCCGCAGGCCGTTTGTGTTCCAGGAAAGTATTTTCATTTGGTTTTGCTATTTATTTTTTTGGAAAAGTGTTTCGAGCAATACCACTCCGTCGTTTTTGGTGGCAAGGCTTGTTCCTTGAGAAATCGTTTCTAATTTTCCCGAAAAAACACTTTTCATTTCAGCCTTTTCAAAAAAATGATAATGAATTCCGTATTTTTCAAAATCTTTCTCGGTGCTACCCTTGGGCGAGAATTCGAAAAAATGGCCTGTCTCGGCGGAAAGAGAAACATTAAAATAAAAACCACCCGGCTTCAGAACTCGATTTACTTCACTCGCATATTTTTCCCAATCGTTTTTGTATAAAGTTTCGAAAAGGCCGAAATCACAAGCTGCGTCAAAACTAGCGTCTGGAAAGGGAATAGATAGAGCGTCCGCTTCTACGAATTTTACCCGGCCCTCGAGTTTCCAGTCCATGATGTCGCCGTTTGCTTTGTTAACAATGTCGCCGTCAAAATCAATGCCGATTACCTTGAAGCCCATTTCAGCTAAATGTTTTGCCAAAAAACCACGTCCTGAGCCAATGTCTAGGATATATGCATTGGGGGATAGTTTTTCCGTGAGTTTTAAGCTTTCTCTGTCGGTGTATGGGTGGGTCCAAGCATCTGTTCCGGTTTTATAAGCGGCGTTAAAATGTTTTTTGTGTTCTTGATAGTCCATATATTTATTATACCCGGTAGTGAGATTTTTAACAAAATTCTACTGCCGGGTTATACTATTTTTACCTTTTTGAATGAAATTTTTTATGAATGTCTCGCAATTGTTTGTCTGTGACGTGGGTATATATTTGAGTTGTGCCGATGTTCGCATGGCCGAGCATCATCTGGACCGAGCGAAGGTCTGCTCCGTTGCCCAAGAGGTCCGTGGCGAACATGTGGCGCATTACGTGAGGGGTCACTTTTTTTGAAATACCAGCCTTGATTGCATGTTGTTTTACTATTCTTTCTATGGACCGGCGGGTTAGGGGAGTGTTGTTCGTTTTTTTTGAAATTTTATTGTCTATCTGTACAAAAAGTGCCTCGCTCATGTCTTTGCGGGCCGATAAATAATTTTTTACATATTTTTTTGCCTCGTCTGAAATAAAAACTACTCGTATTTTTCCACCCTTGCCGCGGATAGACAATTCATCTGAATGTAAATCAATATCGGAATTTAGTGAACATAGTTCTGAAACACGGAGCCCGGTAGAAAACAAAAGTTCTAAAATTGCTTTATCTCGCAAATCTTTTAAAGTATTTCCTTTAGGTGAGTCCAATAATCTAGAGAGTTCGGTGCGGGTGATGAGATCGAGAGAGCGTTCTCCGACCCTGGCTAATTCTATTTGTTCCGCGGACATACACTGGATGCCTCTTTTCGTTAGATATTTTAAAAAAACTCGAAGAGCAATCATGTAATAGTTTTGGGTTTTTTTAGAAACAGTATCTCCGGTTCTGCGGTTGTTGCCGGTGACTTGTCTGTTTAGCCACAAGCGGAATTCTCTTACGGAAGAATCTGTAATATCCGGCGCTTCTGTTATTTTCCCGAATTCAAAATAGCGAGTGAGATAGTGTTCGTAATTTTCTATGGTTCGCAAAGCAGAACCTTTTTCAATTTCTAGATATTCGAGAAATTCACGCTTCAGTTTTTCGATTTCTGTCGCCATAAGACAATTTTAGCACACTATCAAATACCTGCCCCGTACCAAGCTTGCTTTGGTTCGGGGTTTGGCGACACGGCTGGGTTTTTCTTCCTGGGCTTGCAAATTATGGTAGTTTATGCTAATATAACAAGCATGTTAGCAAAAAAGAAAAAACAAACAGTGATTAAGAAAAATCAGATTCACGAGACGGATACCGGTTCTCCGGAAGTGCAAGTGGCTGTTTTGTCTATGCAAATTGATGCTTTGGCTAAACATTTAAAGAAACACAAGAAGGATAACCATTCTCGCCGAGGACTAATCAAGATGGTGGCTGATAGACGTACGCATTTGAAATATCTAGAACGCAAAGATAAGTCTCGCTACACTTCTCTAATGAAGAAAATGGATTTAGCCTAGTGTTTTCGTAAAATATTCTCGGACTCACCACAAAAATCTTCTGCTGAAGATTTTTTCTGTCCGGCGCCGTTCAGAAAATGTACTCCCAGCACATTTCTGCTACCAAGGGTTCGCTCGAGAATATTTTACTTCAACCGTGCTATAATCAACTAGGTTGAATTTTTAATATTTTTATAAGTAATTTTTATATGACAGTAATAAAACATAAAGAACAAAGAGTTGGGGTTTTTATTGATACGCAAAATTTATATCACTCTGCCCGCAACTTATATCAGGCACGAGTGAATTTCGGTGCGGTTTTGAAGGATGCGGTGGCGGGCAGGAAGCTCGTGCGGGCGGTGGCCTATGTGATTACCACGGAGGCCGGAGACGAAAAGAATTTTTTTGAGGCTTTGGAGAAACTTGGGATAGAAACAAAGACGAAGGATTTACAAATATTCGCAGGTGGAGCAAAAAAGGCGGACTGGGATGTCGGCCTAGCCGTAGATGCGATCAAAATGTCTCCCCGTCTAGACTCGGTGGTAATTGTTTCCGGGGATGGTGATTTTATTCCATTAGTAGAATATTTACAGACCAATGGAGTGCAGGTGGAAGTCGTTTCCTTCGGCAAATCAACTTCCGGGAAACTTCGTGAAGCAGTAGATGATTTTGTGGATCTTTCAGAAAATCCTAGAAAGTATTTAATGAACGTCAAATAATTCCTTACAAATTTTTGCTTTTTTTGAATAAAATGCTAGGATAAACCTAGTATTTTATTAGTTAATCAGTTCGCGTTCAGACACATAGTAATGTTCTTCTTAAAGAACAATACTGCAGTTTGGACACGAACCTATGTAAATTTACAAAATATCAACTTTCTTTCGGCACGGATTTTTTGAAGCTTAAAAAATCCTGAAATTCTCGGCTCGCCAGCCTCGAAACCCCTTCAGAAAGTTATATTTTATAAATTTTATAAAAATTTATGCAAAAGAAAGAATATAGTGTAGAAATTGGAGGTAAAACATTAACCGCTATTTTTACCGACCTAGCAGAACAAGCTCACGGCTCGGTGATGTTAAAGTACGGCGAGACGATAGTCCTCGCCACGGCATGTATGTCTCACGACAAACAGGAGGGTTTGGGGTTTTTCAATTTAACGGTGGATTATGCGGAGAAATTTTATGCGGCAGGGAAAATCTTGGGCTCGCGTTTTGTGCGCCGAGAGGGAAAGGCTTCCGAGGAGGCCATCTTGGCGAGTCGGGTGATAGATCGAACCCTTCGTCCGCTATTTGAACAATCTATCCGTCATGCTGTGCAAATCATTGTAACCGTCCTTTCTGTGGATGAAAATGATCCGACGATTTTGGCGGTGAACGCAGCATCTCTAGCCTTAGCTGTATCAAATATTCCATGGAATGGGCCGATAGGTTGCGTACGTATCGGCAAGTATGACGATGAGATTTTAAAGATAAACCCACCACAAGCTCTCCGCATCAACGAAGACACGGAATACAAATTTGATCTCACCGTTTGCGGGAAGAGCGGAAATATAAATATGATTGAGGCCTCCGCCCGCCAGGTGAAAGAGAGTGAGCTCGAAGAGGCGCTTCGGGTGGCGAGCGAGGAAATAACCAAACTCGAAAATTTCCAGAAAAAAATAATAGCCGAAATAGGCAAGGAAAAAAGGGTAATAGAAAAAGAAACAGCGTCTCCGGAATCAGTGGCGTTGTTCAATGAAAATATTCTACCCCAAATGGAGGAAGCTATTTTTGAGGGGCCCGGAAAGGAAAAGATTGATGCTTTGCACAATGTCTGGAACAAAATAGTCAAAGAAAAATTTCCAGACCGAAAAGATTTTGTGGTGGAGGATAATTTGTTTGATGACACAGAAAATGACATCTTGCACAAAAAAGCGATAAAAGAAGGAAAACGAGCCGACGGAAGAACGATGGATGAACTGCGAGATTTATACGCACAAGCTGGCGGACTTTCTAATCAGCTGCATGGCACCGGAATCTTTTATCGCGGAGGTACGCACGTGCTTTCTGTCTTGACCTTGGGCGGACCGGAAGAGAGAAACTTAGTTGATGGTCTACAGCTTAAAGTAGAAAAAAGATTTATGCACCATTACAACTTTCCCCCATATTCCGGAGGAGAGGTCGGAAGGTTTGGGTTTACTAATCGCAGGGAAACCGGACATGGCGCGCTCGCCGAAAAAGCGCTCGCGATGGTGTTGCCCGCCGTTTCCGAATTCCCATATACGATGCGCCTCGTTTCCGAATCAATGGCTTCGAATGGTTCTACTTCTCAGGCCTCGATTTGTGCGGGGACACTTGCGCTTTTAGACGGAGGGGTGCCGATAAAAGCTTCAGTCGCCGGTATCGCTATGGGGCTTATGCATGAGACTGATGAAAAATATAAAATTTTGACTGACATTCAGGGGCCGGAAGATCACTATGGAGATATGGACTTTAAGGTGGCCGGAACGAGAGAGGGTGTCACTGCGATACAACTTGACGTGAAAGTAGAGGGAGTGCCGATAAAAATATTGGGTGAAGCGATGCTCCAAGCAAAAAAGGCGAGAGTGCAAATTCTCGATAGACTCGAAAAAGAAATTGCCAAGCCACGCGAAACTATTTCTCCGAAAGCACCGAGAATTTTGATTATTAAAATTGATCCGGAGAAAATCGGTATGGTCATCGGCGGAGGTGGTAAAACGATAAAAGAAATTAAAGAAAAAACTGGCGCAGAAATAACCATAGAAGACGACGGCACAGTGTATCTGACCGGCAAAGACGGCTCGGCGGAAAAGGCAAAAGCAACAGTAGAAGAAATGACCCATGAATTTAAGGTGGGCGAAGTGCTAAAGGGAGAAGTGGTGAAAATTGCCGACTTCGGAGTGTTTGTCAGTCTGAATCCTTTCACGGATGGCATGGTTCACGTCTCTGAGATGGCCCCATTCCGCGTGGAGAGAATAAGCGATATAATAAAAGAAGGAATGATTGTGCCCGTGAAAGTCATCAACATCGATGCCGAGAGGGGCAGAATCGGTTTGTCCATTAAAGAGGCGGATAAAGAATTCTTTAAGAAGTCCTAGTATTTTTAAAATATGGAGCCAGAAAATAAAATAAAACCCACCAGAAGTGAAATAAAAAGTCCCGCGATTATAGAAACCTATGCCGACGATATGGCGGAGGTTTTGGAAAATGATACAGAGGGTTTGGTAAAAAAAATAATTCAAGAAGAAGAAGGGCACGAGGCGGAGAAAAAAAACCTATCTCCTGAATCAAATAGGAATAAAATTTTTATGCTTGCTGGCGCGGTTCTCGTGCTCGCTTCTGTGGCTATTTTATTTTTCTTTGTTTTAAACAAAAATAAAGATACCGTTTTGGTTCAAAAACAGTTCGTGCCACCTATCTTTAATGAAAAAACTACCCTGCTTGAGGTCGGAAATCTAAAGAAAGAACAAATAGCGCAAACTGTTTTAAATGAAGTTAATGCCACTGAAGTAAAATCTGGAGGAGTGGAGGGCATCTATCTTTCTGAAAATAAACAGCTCATAGGTTTGCGTCGTTTCCTCTCCTTGGCCGGCAGTAGCTTTGCCCCCGGAGACGACACTTTTTTTGTTAAAGATAGTTTTTTGATGGGAGTGGTAAATGTGAAAGCGGGGGACATAAGGGCGCCTGGAGAGGGATTTTTTATCCTTCTTGAGGTTCGTTCCACGGCGGATGTTTTTGACGCTTTGCGCGACTGGGAAGGGAAAATATTTTCTGATTTGCATGGATTCTTGGGAATTCCGCTCTCAAGCGATACGGGCTATCTCCTTAATAAAAGTTTTGTAGACGGCATAATAGAAAATAAAAATGCCCGCATTCTTTACGATAACGATGGAAAAATAGTCCTCGCTTATATTTTTACCAGTGACACTTCTGTGACCATCACGAACTCAGCCGAGGCCACGCACGAAATAGTGCTTCGCCTCACCTCCGCCTCTCAAAAGCATTAGATAAAAAACTTTGATACAGAATAATACAGATTGTTTTATATTGTAGGGAGTTCTACGTAGAATTGGGAACCCTTGTTCTCGCCCTCGGATTCGGCCCAAACACGGCCGGCGTGCGCATCCACGATGAGTTTGACGGTGAAGAGGCCATAGCCGGTCGAATCCACGTTGATTTCGACGGATTTCGCACCTCTGCCGCCTTCGGTAAATAGGTGTTTTTTATCCTCTTCATTTATGCCTACGCCGTTATCTTTCACGGAGAACAGAATTTTGTTGTTGTGTTTTTTAAGATCAACCATAATCTTTCCTTCCTTCGTGTATTTGATGGAATTTTCCAATAAATTATTTACTACTTCTTTGAGCCAGAATGAGTCACCCGTGACACTATATGTTCCGTCCTCTATTTTTGTTTCTATCACAAGACCTTTCTTTTCGGCTGAAATTTTCTTTTCAGAAATGGTTTCTTCTACTAAATTCCTAAAATCAGTGGTTTTCATATCATACTTGATGAGACCATTTTGCATATTGGCAACGTTTAGCACCAAGTCAACGGTTTGGATTCCATTGTCGTCGAATTCAAGACCCTGTTCGGCACGTTTTTTTATTTCAGAAGAAATTTCTCCGAAAGTGCCGTCTAGCATTCCGGCAAAAAGAAACTTTATGCGAGTAAACGAACCCTTCACTTTGTGAGTGATAAGGTGCACCAAGCTTTCCCTTTGCTTCAAGAGAAATGCCAATTGTTTTCTTTGTTCTATTTCTTTTTTAACGGATTTGACCAGGTAATAACCCAAAATTATTGAAGCAGCGAAAGTAATTCCGTTCAGTACTCTATTTATCGGGGTTCTGATAAAGAAAAATTGCGAACCGATAAGTGCAATGAGTCCCCAGATTAGTGCCTGCGTGGCAAGAAGCTTGATGTTAAAGGCCTTGTATTTCACAACCATATAGGTGACAGTTACTAGGAAGACAATCATCCCTATAAAACCGAACTCTTCGAATCCAGCCGAGTATCCAAAAATTGTTGGGTTCCACGTAAAAAACAAAGAAAAAAGCATGGAACTAAGACCAAGCGCCAATAAAACCGTTTTGGTTTTCTCTGATTTTTTTTCATTTTTTATAAAAAGTTCCTTAATTGTCAGGATAAACATCCACAAAACAGACAAAAGCAACACACTATTTTGATAGGAGACAATTAAACTATTTTCGACAACTTCGCAGTTGTATACATCAAAATATTGCATATTGTAACCCCAAAAAACAATGGGTATAAAAGCCGCAATAACTATGATCCCCAGGGTTTTATAAAGAAAAGGTAAGCCCTTCTCGTCCTTTAAAAAAATATAGAATAAGTAAAGGGAAAAAACAGGTAAAAGCAAAAAAACAAACTGGTTGATAAACCAAAAAAGAGTTAAAATCTCAACGTCCCCACTAATCCAAATAATAATATTAGTGGCAAACAGCAGAAAAAATGCAAAGGTTAACATTAACAAAACCAGAGAAGACTTTTTTTTATCACCAAACCTGAAAATCAAAAAACCCAAAAGCAAAGAAACAATTGCTGCTGGAACATGGGAATAATATAACAAAGAAGGTATTTCTGGAGAAAAAAGCGATATAAAAGGCTGACTTAGTCCTGTGCAAAACATATTTTTTATTATTCAACGTTATCTATTAATGGACTGTTTTCATCTGGTTGTGAATTATCTACTGGTTGATTTTCTTCTTGATTGTCCTCTTCAACCTTAAGGCTGCATGCTCCATCGTTTTGGCATTTTTCAAGACATTGATTAAAATCAAAACTATCACAATTTTGTAAAAAATAATTTTCTCTTAATAGCACAAATCTTGTAGGGCTTAATTCTCCATCAATTTCCACACAAGTATTAGAATCTGTGTCGCAATCTTCAGGAAATCTTATAAAAAAATCATGTTTCGCATAAATTTTTATAAAAATAACAGCAACAACAGCAAGCAAAACGATCATGAATGTTGTCTTGAACCAATACCTATTAATAATTTTTGAGAACGCAGTTGTTTTTATTGACATAATCAACTAATGAATTATTGATATTTTTATTATAGCACCACCAAAAGAAATCTTCATCTTTGTTTTGGTTGTCTGGGTATAACTTTACAATAATCGGGCTAAGGCCGAATTTTTTTTCTAAAAAATTAATAGCAGGGATAGCAACTTCTTCTGTGAACTTATATTCATGTGTTTCAGGGTTAGTTTCAAAATTTTCGAACAATACCCCGTGGCAAATAAAATTTGCTAAATATTGTGGATAATAATCTTTTGGTTTGCCATAAGACTTGAAATATTTGCTTACCTCGGATATTTCCCCAGTGGGATATTGGGAAATATTAAATAAATTATGATGAAAATCTATCAAACTTTCTCCAGAAACAACCCTTACCTCCGGTAGTTGTTTTCCGTGGTATTCTTTAAAATTAACTATGTCCGCTAATTTTTTTGTTCCGTCTGGCCATAAAAGATGTATTCTAGATAAACCCAATTTTTCTTCACTTAATCCTATAAACAAATCATCGGTATATTCTGACAACAACGATTTAAGTCCTAAATATTTTGCGTTTAAATAAAAAAAATCATAACCGTTGTCAGGAGACATTATGCTTCTTACGAGGACAGCTCTCGGCTCATCTGTTGAAAGTCCGGGTAAAAAATTACTAGCCAAAAAATCCTCAACCTTCTTTTTCAAGTTATTATCCTTCCACCTTCTTTTTATCTCTCCCCTTGCTTCGTCTAAGCTGTAATAAATATTATTTTTCATATGTTCAAGATATATACCAACGTGGTGCCTATACAAATAATCAAAATACTAACAATTTCTTTTATCAAATTTTTCCGCTTTATTTTTTCTTCAAAAATTTTAGGGGAAACGAAATAAAATAGAAAAGCCCAAAAAAGAACAAAAATTGGTTGATAAGAATCCGCCAAAGAGACCAGGGCGACCGGAGCCATTATTAAGGCAAACTGAACGCAGAGGTTACTAATTAGTACAAGAATCTCGGCGGTAATGTTAAGTGTCATTATTTTCCCCTTGTTTTCTTTGAATACCCACAAAAATCTTTTTCTGTAATTTTTAATAAAAATAAAGATAAACAAGCCAGTGATGAAGAGTCCAAAATTTTCCCAAAAAATTGAAGTCCAAAAAGAGCTTTCTAAAGCTATTTTTTTAAAAATGATACCATTAAATGAGAAAAGAAATGATGACACGAGCATCAAAGTCACGGCCTTTTTTTTGAATCGATAACTATTTACTTCGTCGAGTTCCAGGGATAAAATTATTGAACCAGCAATTATCACAAGCATTCCAATCACTTGTAAGGTTGTGATGGTTTCTCCTAGAAAAAAATATCCTAATATTAAAAAAAAGATAGGGATTGTCTGGAAAAAGGGGACGACAACTGTCACCTCTTCATCCTCTAGTGCAAAGAGGTAAGCAAAAACAGCCAGGGCACTTAAAATACCCAATACTGTTAGAATAATCATAAATAGTATGGGCATGCCAAAAATATTTTCTGTGGAAAAAAACCAAGCAACCGGCAAAACCAAAACACCAGCCAACGAGGAAAAAACCATAAGTGCGCCCACTCCGCCATCCTTGAAATACTTTTCAAGCATGTATTTATCAACGTGATTTACTAGAGCTAAAAGTAAGGGGCTAACAAAAGCAAGCAATATCCAATGCATATTATTTTAAATAATTTTTAATTGAACTTTTAATTACTGGGGAATGATAATACCAAAAATCAGCGGTCTCAAGGTCCATTGATTCAATGGGGACTATTAATGGTTTTACCCCCGTTAGGTTGATAACCTTTTCCAGTGCCGGTAAAACCACATCCCTTGTAAATTCACCCTCAATGCCTTCTTTTAACAACAAAAAATTTTCGAACAGAATTCCAAAGCAAGTGACCAGTAAAAAGAATCGAACATAGAACTCAATAGGCTTTTCGTTGCCCTTTTTATACCAATCCGTTTCCTCAAAAAACGAAAAGTCTTTCAACTTATGTAGCTCAAAAAGTTTTTTATGGAAATCTACCAAGGGTTCACCCCACAGGGTTTTGATTTCTCTTAATTTTTTTCCGTCTGCTTTACCAAAATCAATGATGGAGATTTTTTCAACGCAGCGGTCCCCGTTTTTGTCGATTTTATTTTGTATATGTAATTTTCCCAAAGAGTGCTTGTATTTATTTACGGAAGTAAATTTGTCATCGAAATATTCCAGAAAAACCGGGTGCAGGCCGACTTCATTTGCTAAATTTATAAATCTTATATTTTCATAGTTTGGCGTGGCTAGTTGTCTCGCCATGATAGCGCATTTTTTTTCTCGAAAAACTTCCGGAATATTTCCGTTTAATAATTTTTTTACTCTTGCCATGAGTACCGGATCCTTTTGTCTTTCGTTGAGTAGCCGAACCGCATCAGATAAGGGAGTGTATACAACCTGATTAAAAAGATTTCGATCAGAGGTTATTTTTTTATAATTGCCAATTTCAATCATACTTTTTACCTACCCCTAAAAATTTTATTGTGGGATGATTATACCACAAAACTCTTTTATTATAAAGAGTTTACGAAGTTATCTATTTTTTAAAAAAGACAGATTGATGATTTTATTTTTGTAGGGAGCGACTTTAGTTTTTTTAAATATATGGGTTTTCCATATCAAAAACTATTTTGGGAGTGCGGTCGTTGACTTGTTCTTCGGTTATTCCGTGTTTTTCTGCAATTAAAGCACCTGCTGCGCAGAATTTTGCTTTATTCCAATCGAAGCCAAGTTTTTCCGAAACATTTTTCACTTCTTCTTCTGAATGGCCTTCAACCTCGACATAGGGTTCCAGGAAAGGCCATTCATCTATGGTTATTTCCACGCCGTTTAATTTCCAAAGTTCGCGCTTGCTTTCCTGATATGACTTGGGCTCGCAACCGAGCAATTCTAAAAGGTTAACAGCTTCATCGAAATTATTTACCTCAAGACACAGTTCTTTTTGGTCTTCTATTTTATCTCCGTGAAATGCTTTATAGCTCAGAGTAATTTTATTTCCTTCGTCGCGAACTCTGATAAATTTATTTTCTGCCCGTTTCCCTTTCGGGAGGTGAAATGGAATTCGTTTTTGTAAAAATTCTGGTCGTACTAATAATGCGCCCGCCTTCTTTAGGCGTTCTCGCATTTCATCTTTATTTATATTTGGAAAAGTCGCTTCGTATTCTATTTGCATTTTATTTTAACTTTTCTATTTTCTCCCACGGGAGGTTTGGTTTACCGAAGTGGCCGTAGGTGGCGGTTTGAAAAAAGATTGGCTTGCGAAGACCGAGGCGTTCAATAATAGAGAGTGGTTTGAAGTCAAAATTTTTGCGAACCACTTCCGACAAGTCTTCACCCTTCTCGTTTATCGCCTCTATCATGAGGGGCTCTGCCATGCCGATAGCGTAAGCGACGGAGACGAGCGCTTCCTTGCCGTAACCATTCGCCACTAAATTCTTCGCGACGAAGCGCGCCATGTAAGCGCCGGAGCGGTCCACCTTCGTGGCGTCTTTCCCTGAGAAACATCCTCCGCCGTGTGGAATGATTCCTCCGTAAGTGTCCACCATTATTTTGCGTCCGGTTAATCCTGTGTCGGCCTCGAAGCCTCCTTGGATAAATTTACCTGTTGGGTTCACTAAAATTTTCACGTTTCGCTGTTCCTCGGGTGTGAGTAACGGGTAAATTATTTTTTCCGTGATTTCTTTTCTAATTTCTTCCAGTGAAACTTCTGGTGTGTGTTGAGCAGATACGAGGACGGTATTCAGTTTGCCATTCGTATAAGTGACTTGAGTTTTGCCGTCGGGGCGTAACCAAGGAATGTTGGCGGGGAAGATGTTCCCGGACTCACCACGAGAATTTTCTGCTGAAAATTCTCTCTGTCCGTCGTCGCCACTCCTTCCAAGGGTTCGCTCGGTAACATCTTTCCCGCCACGGCGCGCCTCCTCCAGCCGTTTCGCCAGTTTGTGCACGAGGACGACACCCTTCGGTAGAAATTCCGGCGTTTCGTCCGTCGCGAAGCCATACATGATGCCTTGGTCGCCGGCGCCACCATTGTCCACTCCCTGGGCTATTTCCGAGGACTGGGTGACGAGGTGGGCAGAAATTTCAAGTTTATTTTCATACCCGATCTTTTTATAAACATCGCGAGCAATTTTTACATAATCAACTTCTCCTCCCGAGGTCACCTCTCCGCCTATTGTGAGCCGGCCATGACCACCGAAAACCTCTACCGCCACGCGGCTTTTGGGGTCTTGCGCTAAATAAGCATCTAAAATAGCATCGGAAACTTGGTCGCAAATCTTATCCGGATGTCCGGAGGTTACGCTCTCTACTGTGTAGTTGTCATTATGCTTGTAAAACATAAGTATGAGTATAGCATTGATTAGTTTTTTTCATAATGCTATGATTTAGGCACTTGTCCCGTACTAAATTTTTGATTACGGGACATAAAGATAAATATTATTAGTTAAAATTTTAGTACCGGGATGTTGGATAAAAAGAAAATTAAAGAAAAACTGGAAAAAGAGAGGGATGAATTGCTCGAAGAGATGAAGGATATGGGCAAGTTTGATATTGAGACGGGCGAATGGGAGACCACGCCGGAAGAATTGGATTTTCCCGATACTGATGACAACGACAAGGCGGACCGCTTTGAAGATTTTGAAGCGAGGAGCTCGATGATGAAAACTCTGGAGCCGAGACTGAAAAATATTTTGAAAGCATTGAAAGGGATAAACAGAGAATCTTTCGGTAAGTGTGAAATTTGCAAAAAAGATATTGAGATGAGTCGCCTGGAAGCAAATCCGGCAGCCCGCACCTGTAAGAAACACATAGAAAGTTAAATTTTTTAGTATATTTTTCTAGGGTACGGATTTTTTGAAGCTTTAAAAATCCTGAAGTTCTCGGCTCGACAGCCTCGAAACCCCCTAAAAAACATACTAAAAAATTGTTAGTAATTTTTAATTATTTATGAGTTTTGCCAAAGTCTATTCTGCACAAGTTAATCTACTTAGTGGGGTGATCGTGACGATTGAGGTGGACCTTTCCAGGGGGCTCCATTCTTTTAATATTGTCGGTCTTCCGGACAAGGCGGTGGATGAATCCAAAGACAGAGTAAGCGGAGCGATAAAAAATTCCGGTTTTCAATCTCCAAAAGCAAAAAATCAGAAAATAATTGTTTCTCTTTCGCCAGCTGACCTAAAAAAAGAGGGGCCGTTTTTTGATTTAGCCATTGCGCTCGCGTACATGCTCGCGGCGGGGGACATCAAATTCAATTCCGAGAAAAAAATATTTCTAGGAGAGCTTGGCCTCGATGGTACGCTCCGTAGAATTCGTGGGGCCTTACCACTCGCGCAAGAGGCGAAGAGGATGGGTTTCGAAGAAATATATTTACCGAAAGAAAATGCGGTAGAGGCGGCGCTGGTGGAAGGTGTTAAAGTTTTCGGAGCAAGTAGTTTGAAAGAAGTAGTGGAGCATTTGAGTTTCAGCGAGGCCAGTAAAGAAAAAAATAAATCAATTTTAGCTCAACCGCAAACAAAAATAAATTATAAAAAAGAAATAAAGGGCGCGGATTTTTCGGATATTCGTGGGCAAGAGGGTGCGAAGCGTGGACTCGAGATAGCAGCGGCAGGCGGACACAACATTGCGATGTATGGCCCGCCAGGCACAGGCAAGACGATGCTCGCGCGAGCTTTTTCCCAATTATTACCCGACCTTGATATTGAAGAAGTATTAGAACTCACGGGGATACATTCAGTAGCGGGGAGTGCAAACGGAGAGCTGGTTTGTCATCCACCATTTCGTTCTCCGCACCACACCTCATCCTATGTTTCTATCATCGGCGGAGGAACTTACCCGAAACCAGGCGAAGTGACCCTCGCTCATCGTGGAGTTTTATTTCTGGATGAATTTCCGGAATTTGAAAAAAGAGTGATTGAGTCCCTGCGCCAACCGCTCGAGGACAACATCGTTTCCATTTCTAGGGCGAAAGGTTCGGCGATTTTTCCTTCCAATTTTATTTTGGTGGCGGCGATGAATCCTTGCCCATGTGGAAACACTGGGAATAAGCAGAAGGCATGTATTTGCAGACCTTCCGATTTAGACAGATATAAAAGAAAACTCTCCGGGCCGATAGTGGACCGTATCGATCTGTGGGTTTCTGTCGGTAACGTAGATTATAAAAAGCTTGGCGGAGAGGGGAATGGTGAAAAGAGTGAAAAAATAAAAGAAAGAATCACCCGAGCCAGGGGAATTCAAAAAGATAGATTTAAAAAGTTCGGTAAAAAAATAACCACGAATAGTGAGATGAATGTGAAAGATTTGGGCGAGATGGTGGCGCTCGGCGGTAAGGTGCGGGACATGCTGGACGATAGTGCCGAGAGGCTCGGCCTCTCCGCTCGCGCTTACCACCGAGTAATTAAAATCGCCCGCACCATCGCGGACTTGGAAAATTCTCCGGAAGTGGAAGAAAATCATATTTTAGAAGCGATACAATATAGGCCGAAAGTGAATGCATAACGGCTTTATAAAAAATGTCATTTTGATATAATAAAAACATGGATGAAAGATTATTTAAAAAGGCCGGAGGAGTCATGCCAAAAAAAGCTGAAAAAGTTATGCCGCTGCGAGTCAAACAGCCAGATGCGACTTCGCTAAATGTTGCGCCTGAGGACGGAGGAAATGAAACGATAGAGATTGAACATCCGGTGCTTACGGAAGATAGGGAAGCGATGAATCTCATCGCGAGTGTTGCGAAAAAAGGGTTTATCTTTAGACACGAGAAATTTACAGAAGGAGCTAAGCACGACCTTGAGAAGACACAAGAAATAATTCTAGATTTAAAGATATTAATGGAAATGATATTGGGGATTGATAAAATTATTGAAAAAATGAGGGAGAAAGAGGTTAAGGAGGGTCGTCTTATGGTGTCGAAGAATGGATATGAGCTTACTCCATCACCAAGAGATGTTAACGCAAATGATAAAAAAGGCGCCCTACAGATGTTTCGAGATATAAAAATAGCAGAGGAATTTAGTGGTTATATTGATCTTAATCTTAGCCCAAAAGAGAAGGAAGATTATCTTCAAGCCATACAATTAAGAAATAAATAACAATAATTCTAATAAATAAATATTTTTTACTATGAAAATGACCAGGAAAAACCTGGTCATTTTTAGTTTATAGGTTATCCACAGTTTTTTGTTGACAGTGAACGAGCGTTCACCTATACTAAATAAGTCGAGGTTTAGTAATTTAATTTAGCAAATAGCGTCGCGCCTTAATGGACAGTTGCACGACGTGATTCTGCAGAATCATATGTCACAAAATCAATATTTAAAAATGTTAGAAAGAGAAATAGCAAAGATTAATAAGAAAATTGACCTTAAAATTTTACAGGGTCAAGAATATAGAAAAGAGGCGAGAGAGCACAAACTACTTTTAAAGAAAGTTCGCTATCACACGAGAAGGAGTTTCTTCAGTCGGTTTTTTCCGAGCATTTTTAGATTTCAATTCTAGGCAAAAAAATGATAAATAGTTATCAATCAAAACTAGAAACTTTTTACGGCGAGAATAAAAGGATGCCGTCTTATTCCGAGATGTTAAAGCTTTTTGGTTTTAAATCCAAAAATGCCGTTTTTAAGGTTGTGGAGAAGTTGGTTGATGCCGGCGTCGTTGCAAAAGATTATCTAGGAAGATTGGTGCCGGCGGAAACCTTTGGAGAAGTACCGATGCTTGGTTTTGTCACTGCTGGTTTCCCGGCCACTGTTGAGGAGGAGATGGCAGACACGGTAAAACTCGATGATCTTTTGATAAAAAACAAACCACTGACTTTTATGCTGGAGGTGGACGGAGATTCCATGATTGACGCGCACATTGCGAAAGGGGACATGGTGCTTGTGGAAAAAACAAATCAGGCGAAAGACGGGGATATAATAATTGCCGAAGTGGATGGAGAGTTTACCATGAAATATTTTAGAAAAAGGGGGAGCAAGGTATGGCTCGAACCAGCGAACAAAAATTATAAACCAATATACCCAGTGCATTCTTTAAATATAAACGCAGTTTTAAAAGCGGTGATTAGGAAATATTAAGCACACAGTTATGTTGCCAAAACAAAAAACCGCCGAGTGGCGGTTTTTTGTTTTTATCTCGAGACCTGCCTGCGCAGACAGGTAAAACTAGGCAACCATATCTTTCAAACCTTTTGCAGGGCGGAATTTTGGAACTTTCTTTGCTGCAACCTTAACTTGCTCTCCAGTCTTTGGATTGCGAGCCATGCGAGCAGCGCGGGCCTTTACGGAAAAGATTCCGAAGCCGGCGATGGAAACTTCTCCTCCCTTTTTTAAGGTCTGGATGATTTCATTAAACATACCGTCAACGATTTCTTCTGCCTGGACCTTTGTGCCTCCAAGCTTTCCATGTACCCAATCAGCTAATCCTTGTTTATTCATATGTTTTTAAAGTTATTTTTATAATTCTTTCGACCCTGCCCCCGCGAAAGCGGTGGTCTTTTCTTATAAAATTGATACACATCTATTATACCCGGTCAGTAGATTTTGGCAATGCTCGCCTAGCGAGCGCATTTAATGCCTTGCCAAAACTTACTGCCGGGATATATCAAGGGTTTTTTAAGGCAAGGGCTTATTAATTAGCTTATTAAAAATCCCCACCCCCCGATTTTTGCCTATTCCACCAGAAATAATTATTTTTTAAAGCTATAATTGTTGTCTGATTTTTATGGTTATAAAAAAAAGATACCCCGAGCATTGCCCGGGGCTGATTTTTTGGAAAAATGGTTTTGCTGTACAAACACGATGAGAGGCTCGATTGTTGAGAGTATCAGGTTCGAGTCGGCCGGTAGACGATGGCGATAAATGCCACGAGGGGCCACACGCGTTTGTTCAGGCCGATTTGGGGTTCCCAAAATTGGGCAACCGTGTAAATGTTGACCACCTCGTTCCCCCCTGCCTCCAGGGCTTCGCACTCCTTGTTAATAAGATGATCAAGTGGTTCACTGTTACGCCCGACATAAAACTTTATGGTTTTTTGTCGCATCTCCTCGCCTCCTTTCATAAGTTGAGGAAAAATCTCTATTTTCCACTATAAATTATACACCCAAAAGGGCGATATGTCAAACATTCAATAGTAAGAAGGGAAAAAGGATGCAGAAATTTTAATGATTCCTCTATCTGGCGTACTCGATGATTCGTGTCTCACGAATCATGGTGACTTTGATTTCACCAGGATATTTGAGTTCTTGCTCTATTTTCATGGCGACGTCGCGGGCCATGAGTTTGGCCTCGGCATCAGAAATTTTCTCTGGAGTAACAAATATACGAATTTCGCGTCCTGCTTGGAGAGCATACGATTTCTCCACAGCCGGGAAAGCGTTTACCAGGGCTTCGAGTTCTTGCAGGCGTTTCAAGTAATTTTCTACCGAATCCCTACGTGCGCCTGGGCGTCCACCAGAGATGGCATCGGCTGTCTGCACTATTACCGCCTCGATGGATTCGTAAGGGAAATCGTCGTGGTGGCTTTTCATGGCGGTGATGATTTTCTCATCAGCACCGAATTTCTGCAGAATGCGCATCCCTATTTCGATATGGGTACCCTGCACTTCATGATCTAGGGCCTTACCGATATCGTGGACGAGGGCGCCGGCCTTGGCTACGGCTACATCTGCGCCGAGTTCTTCTGCCAACATCCCTGCGATGTGTGCCATTTCGATGGAGTGTTGAAGAACATTTTGCCCATAACTGGTACGGAAATATAATCGTCCCAAAATAGCAACGACCCTAGGGTCAAAATTGAAGATTCCACATTCATACACTGCTTGTTCTCCTTTTTCTTTTATTATTTTATTTATTTCTTCTTTGGCTTTTTCAACCAATTCTTCGATCTTGGCTGGCTGAATGCGTCCGTCCAGAATGAGATTTTCTAGAGCCAGTCGAGCCACTTGTCTGCGAATCGGGTCAAAAGAAGAGATGACGATGGAGCCCGGGGTGTCATCCACGATGAGCTCTACTCCCGCAGCTCTTTCAAAAGCGCGGATATTTCTGCCTTCCTTCCCGATAATTTTACCCTTGATTTCGTTGTTTGGGATAGTCACCACCGTCGTCATCAGTTCAGAGGCCGTCGAGGAAGCGAGACGCTGGATAGAGGTAGCTAAAATATCTTTTGCACGTCTGTCTAGTTTTTCCTCGTTGCTGTTTTCTAGTTTTTGTATTTTGACCAAGATATCTTCTTCATATTTTTTCTCCACGTCCTTCAGAAGTTCATCTTTTGCTTCCACCTCTGTCAATTTTGCGACTCGTTCTAGCTCTACTATTTTATCCGCTTCTATTTTTAAAACTTTCTCCTGTATCTTTTTTATTTCTTCCACCTTTGTCTTTAATCCTTCCGCTTCTTTGTTCACTTCAACTTGTCGTTCATCCAGGAATGCGTCTTTTTTCACAAGTCGTGCATCCTTTTCCTTCCATTCCTGCTCCCTCTTTTTTTCTTCTTCCTTTAAATTTACTAGCTGTTCTTCCGATTTCTTTTTTGCTTCATCGGTGATTTTTTGTGCTTCTTCTTTCGCTCCGACGATCATTTGTTTGATGTCTATTTCGATTGATCTTCTCTTCCCCAGGGCCACGATTAAACGGAGATAGTAACCTATCCCTATGCCTAAAAGGAGTATCCCTACTCCGATCAGAATTATTATTGTTATACTCATAAGCTTTGTCTCAGCCTACAAGAACAAACCATTATTTTTATGGCCTTATTTCACTAAAGGTAAAGATTTTATTGACTAGAATCCCAAGCGGAAATTTTCTCTTTAAATGCTTCATAAAATACGGATTATTCTTGCGAACTAAGCGAAAATAAATTTTTAAAATTCAACGTATTCAGTATAACAAACAAAGGAGAAAATGTCCACTTGATTTTTTAGTTGTCTTTTGGGGAAGGAGAGATCTTTGACTTGGTGACTATTTCGTCCATGATGCCGTATTTTTTTGCTTCTTCTGCGTCCATGAAGAAATCGCGTTCCACGTCTTTTTCTATCTGGGGAAGGGTTTTACCGGTATTTTTTGCCAGAAGTTTATTCAAATTGTCTCTCGTCTTTAAAATATGCTTTGCCGTGATGGCGATATCGGTGGCTTGACCCTCCACTCCGCCCATCGGTTGGTGAATCATCACCTCGGCATTTGGGAGGATGAAACGTTTGCCTTTTTTGCCTGCCGATAGAACAATCGCAGCTCCGGAAGCAGCTAGTCCCACACAAAAAGTGGAAATATCCGGGCGGACGTGGTTCATGGTGTCTACGATGGCCATGGTAGAAGTGACGGAGCCCCCGGGAGAATTCACGTAAAGGTAAATGTCTTTCTTTGCGTCCTCTGATTCGAGGAAAAGAAGCTCCGCGATGACAATGTTTGCAGTATTGTCGTCTATTGGTCCACCTAAAAAAATAATACGTTCACGCAAAAGGCGAGAGTATATATCATAAGCTCGCTCTCCAAACTGACTTTTTTCAATTACTGTTGGTATTAACATATCTAGATGATATCTCTAATCTGAAAAAAATTCAAGATTTGACTGACGTGTGTTAAAATATAAAAATGCCACAAAAAGGAGGAATACGTGCTACAGCCCTTGTAGTGAAAGATGAAAAGATTTTAATGATGCATCGTTTACGCGACGGTGAAGAGTATTACGTTCTCCCCGGGGGAGCCATGGAGGAGGGCGAAGAAGTCAAAAAAGCGGTCCTGAGAGAATTAAAAGAAGAAACAAATCTCGGGGGAGTAATAATTGAAGATTTGGCTGATTTTTCTGATGATTTTTGCCGGACTAGGATTTTTGAAGTAGAAGTTGAGAACACCGACGCAAAAATCAGAGAAGATTCTCCGGAATATATAAAGCAAAATAAAAATAATCAATTTAACTTGGAATGGGTTCCAATAAAAGAGCTAATATTTTTAACCATCTGGCCAATGCAAACTAGAGAATTTTTGTTTAAATATTTTAAATTAGCTTAGACCTGGCTTTCCAAAAATTGGAAGATTTTTTCGTTGGTGAGGACATTTTCGGCATGCATTTGGGCGCGTTCCGGATCTGCTTCTTTATAGTGTTCCAGTATCATCGCCACTTCGCTCTCTACTTGTTCCGGGTCAGCGGTAATTTTTTCTGCTTTGCCTATTTCATTTAAGACGAGAGCAAATTTTGCTTTTTTCTCTGCATCATTTCTAAACTCCTTTCTCAAATCTTCCACAGTTTTATTTAAATGCTTGAGGTAGTCTTCAAATTTGAGTCCCATTTGAGCGATGTCCGATTCCATGCGGTATAGAATTTTATCCAACTCAACCTCAACCAGAATTTCCGGCAAATCCATCTTGCTCGCATCAATTATTTTTTCGATAATTTTTAGACGAAGTACTTCTTTCTGCTTATTTTTCTTTTCTAGGGCGATGTTTTCTTTTAATTTGGTTTTGAAATCTTCGACATCCTTAAAGGGTCCGAGGGCTTTTACAAATTCATCATTGAGCTCAGGAAGCTCTGGCTCTGGGTGCTCGTGCTCTTCGCCTTCTTTATGTTCATGCTCAGCCATGTGCACCTTCGGTGCACGAGATTTGCGGATATCCATTATGGTATCTTCCAGTTCCTTGTCTGTTACTTCAGTACTTTTCTCTGCATCAGTAACTTCGGAAATTACTTTTTTTGCTAGCTCTTTATATTCGGGGAGTTTTATTTCCGGCAGGACAGCGGTTTTGATTTTAAATCCGAGAGGATTGTGGCGGGCGAGTTTGGTAATAGAAATTTCTGGACGGCTGATGGCGTCTATCTTTTCATCTTCAATAATCTTCGGGTAGTGTTCAGAAAGGGCCATTTCGGCCATTTCTTCCAAAATACTAATCTCCGGGATTTTGGAGAGTAAAATATTTTCAGGCACCTTGCCTTTTCGAAAACCGTCGGCTTCGAAATTTTCACTAATTTTTTTTAGGGCTTTCGCGAAATAGGTTTCAAATTTGTCTGCCTCCAGTTCTCCCTCTATTTCCACTTCACTTTTAGGTAATTTATTTACTGTTATTTTCATTTTTTCAGTTTATATTTATTTGGATTTTTTGTCAAAAAAATACCCCGAGCATAGACCCGGAGTATTTTTGAGGTTGTTTTTATTTTAAATTATTGACATCAATGCTGAGGTCGGTGTTCGTCGATTGGATCTCCTTATCTAAGGAATCTAATGCGGCACCCTGGTTTTGGGTGTTTGGGCTCGACTCGATGTTGATTTCAGAATTTACTGTTTTTTCAATAACGCTTCTGTTTGATATGGCAATATAAATTCCACCGAGAATAAGGATGATTACGATTACGATTAATCCGATAAGGGCGCCGTTTGATTTTTTTTCTGGTTCCATTTTTTTATGAAATTGCTTAATTTATAATCTATTCGTTATCATTGGTTGTATTTGTTTGTATGTTTGTTTCCATTTTCAATTTTAAAGCATTTTTTAATGCTTGGACAGTATCTCTCAACGCTTGGTGGGCTTCCGTGATTAGGGTTTGTGTGGCTTGTGTCATTGTTCGGATGGTGGTTTTATTTTCTTCGGTTAGCTCGTTGATCGAGGTCGTGAGTAAGTTATTTATTTCTACTATTTTATTTTCTGCTTCGGTTAATTTTGTTTCAGCCGTTGCGGAGAATGCTTCGGCCGTGGTGACATCGACCCCACTTGTATTTAATTCGTCGATTTTAGTGTCAACTTGGTTTTTCAGTTCATGCATTCTGTCTAGCACATTGCTAAACCTCTGCATTGCGTTTTCTCGTCCTACAATTCTTAGCTCTTCGATTTTCGCTTTTACCGCATCTTTTTCCTGTCCAATTCTAGCCCTGAATGCATCCATTTTTTGTTTCATCTCTTCTCGCATTGTTTGTATTTGTTGTTTTATTTCTGTTCGTTTCTGCAAAATGTCTGCATGGGTTTGGGTTCGAAGGTTTTGCATTTCAGCTCTTAATGGATTTTCTTCTGCGCCCGGGGTGCCGGGATTGTTTTGCGCTTTCGTTACGTTCGTTCCCAGTACAAAGGTTATAATTAAAATAGCAAACAAACTTAGATATTTTTTCATAAATATTTTTTTAGATTTAAATTAATAATCCAACCGTAGTTGAATTATAGCATACATATTTTCTAGTCAACAATATTGTTTGTTTTTTGCATAAAATCGGCACGCCGAATACTCATTTTTGACTTTTAATAAGTGTTTGGGTATAGTTGTTTTTAGTTCTCGAATTATAGAAAGTCGAAGATCTATAATTTTTTTTATTATTTATAAGCCCGCCCCGAGCATAGAGGGGTTAATTATTTAAAAACTCATGTTATTAATTTCATTTATCTTTTCATTGTTGGCCTTGTTGTTCGTGGGATATCTTATTTCTTGGATTAAGAAGAACGATATGGGTACGCCCAAAATGCAAGAAATTTATGAAGCCATAAAAAAAGGAGCAAATGCCTTTTTGAAAAGACAATATCAAACGATTGCAATCATTACCGTAGTTTTGGCCATAATTCTTTTTGGAGTGTATGCTTTAAACGGAAAATCTCTTTCTGGTTTGCAGGTGAGCCTTGCTTTCGTTTTGGGTGCCATTTGTTCTAGTCTCTCTGGCCTCGTCGGTATGTGGATTTCCGTTCGATCAAATATTCGAACAGCTGCCGCCGCTCAGACGAGTTTCAGTAAGGCTCTAACTGTCGCTCTCCGCGCGGGGGCTGTTTCCGGTATTACTATTGTTGCTTTAAGCTTAATCGGGATTACCGGACTTTATTATGTTTACGGCCTTTTCGGGTATGCGGCAATTGAAATTCCTGCTTTGCTTGTCGGCTTCGGTTTTGGAGCCAGCTTGGTCGCTCTCTTTGCCCAGCTCGGCGGAGGAATTTATACCAAGGCGGCAGACGTAGGAGCAGATCTCGTGGGAAAAGTTGAAGCAGGAATTCCGGAAGACGATGCGAGAAATCCCGCTGTTATTGCAGACCTTGTGGGAGACAACGTCGGCGATTGCGCCGGTAGAGGGGCGGATCTTTTCGAATCAACCGCAGCGGAAAACATCGGGGCGATGATTCTTGGTGTTGCTCTTTTCCCGCACTTTGGAGTGAATGGAATTATCTTTCCACTAGTTATAAGAGGGTTCGGACTATTGGCTGCTGTCGTCGGAGTTTTGTCTGCTAAAGCGAAAGAGACGGATGAGCCGTTAAAAGCTCTAAACAAGGGATATTTTGTTACTGCTGGTTTGGCAACGATTGCTTTTTATTTCGTAACGATGAGAATGCTGGATAGTATAATGATGTTTTATGCCGGACTAGTTGGAATCGCAGCTAGCATTGCTTTCGTATTTATCACTCAATATTATACAGAATATAAATACAGACCAGTACAAGATATTGCAAATGCTTCAAAGACCGGACATGCCACGAATATAATTGCGGGACTTTCTATCGGATTCGAGTGTACTGCGGCGACGGTTGTCACTATCTCGGCGGCATTACTTGCTTCATTTAAATTCGGTAGCATGACAGGTTTCGAACATGGTGGGCTCTATGGTACGGCTATGGCTACCATGGGAATGCTCTCGACGGCGGCCTATATTTTGGCGATGGACACCTTCGGACCGATTACCGACAATGCCGGTGGCATCGCAGAAATGTCTGGAGCTTCTAAAGAAGTAAGAGAAAGAACTGATAAGCTCGACGCAGCGGGGAATACTACCAAGGCACTGACGAAAGGATATGCGATGGGAAGTGCCGCACTCGCCGCCTTTTTGCTTTTCTCTGCCTTTTTGCAGGAAGCAGGAATCAAGAGTGTTGATTTGGCAAAAGTAGAGGTTTTTGTCGCCGCCTTGATTGGGGCGATGTTGATATTCTTCTTCTCCGGACTGACGATGAAAGCAGTTGGAAAAGCAGCCGGAAAGATAGTAGAGGAAGTAAGACGACAATTCAAAGCTGACCCTGGAATCATGGCGGGAACGAGCAAACCGGATTATGCAGTGTGCGTAGACATTACTACCAAGGCGGCCCTGAAAGAAATGGTGCTTCCGGGATTGGTTGCGGTTTTTGTTCCGATTTTTGTTGGAGTAACGATGAAAGCTGAAGC
>Ga0172379_10000537_pt1 | contig 93940 bp, 119 predicted proteins | sample GrowelOW334metaG_FD_119756 | JGI IMG/M metagenome (GOLD analysis project Ga0172379, IMG submission 119756) | Groundwater microbial communities from an aquifer near a municipal landfill in Southern Ontario, Canada - Groundwater well OW334 metaG | ecosystem: Environmental > Aquatic > Deep...
AAGCCCAGCAGGAATGTATTACTACGATGCTGTTAACAATAGGATAAATATCCTTAACGAAGAACAAAGCTCTCCTGTAAGTGAGCTAAAGGGCTTTAGCAGCTATCTGAAGCAGATGGGTCTTACCGGAATCCGCAAGACAGATTCCTCGTTAACCGGATTAGGTGTTCATGGAGTTTATGACTCAAGATTTAATCGTCTTATCTGGACATTTAATGATCATGGTTATGCTGATGAGTTCACAATTTCTTACAATGAACTATTACAGGCGTTTGAATCGTTTTATTCATTTAAGCCTCAGCAGTATTTAAAGTTTGACGACTTTATTTATTCAACAGACCCATCAGATAAGTCTCTATGTTACCTCCACAATGCTGGTAACTATGGAGAGTTCTATGGCAATTACTATGATTCAGAGATAGAGATTCTTGTGAATAAGGATCCTTACAGAGTTAAAGCTTTTACTAATCTTGAATATGTTTTAAACACAATCCCAGAAGCTAATAGAAATTTTGAGACTTTACGTGTTTACAACAACTACCAAGATACTGGATCAATAGCATTAACAAGTTCTAACACTAATAAAAGAATGAGACAACATAGAATTACTATTGGTCGTAATAATAATAGTGATGCTGTGTCAGATAGAATTAGGAGTGAGTATGCTTTAGCCAGATTGTCTTATGACAATTTTGCGTTACCTAACTTGAAATTTTCAATTTCTAATATTGTAACATATTATATGTCAAATAGTTTGTAGCCCTTCTTGAATTAATACCTTATTTTCCTTGCAGAAACTTCTAAAATTCACTATCTTTGTTTTTTGGAAGTTTTTCCTGTTAATACCAATTTAAAAATGAGAAAAAAGAATTATCCATACCGAATGATTTACGGAATGCCAATGTTTGAATACGGCGGAAGTTACTTCGGAAATTATGGAAACAATACTGTTGATGATCCTACTACCATTACTAAGATGCAACCTAAGAAAGCTGGAATAATTCCATCAGGAACTCCTGCTCCACAGACCATGAATAAGATAGATCCTAGTCAGGATACTTATGGAATTCTTAGTGGAGGTAATAGTAACATTTCAAATAATGGTTATGTCAATCAAGGACTTAACTTAGCAACTGGATTAGTCAATTCTTTTGCACAACAGAATGCATCTAAAGGAAATGTTGCTATGCAGAATAGTGGAACTCAGCAAGCTGTTGATATGGTTGCAGGATCAGTTGTTCCAGGATACAATCTGCTGTCAGGAATTGGTAAATGGGCACAAGGTGATTATGCTGTCGTAAACAACGACTCTAATTCCGTTGATTATGGGATGCTTGCAGATAAAGACAAATACAACTTCGCAAGTACTGCATCAGGATTCATGGGTCCGAACAACCTAATATCAGGTATTTCTGGAGATGGATGGACTGCTTCACAAAGGGCTGAACATATTGAAGGGAAATACAAAGATCAGCGTAATGCTAATAGGAACAGATTAAATGCTCAAAATAGGCAACGTGATATTAATCAAGGTTTAGGAAGTAGGTTTTGGGATCAGAATCAAACTATGATGCAGGCTGCTTACGGCGGAGCATTACCAGTATTAGGAGAAAGCTATGCTGATGGAGGATATCTCGATAGATACGGAGCATCACGCCAAGATCTTCCCCAGATAACTAATTACAATTCAGGACATTCGTTGTTGGAAGATGGTGGAGAATTAGAACAACAACCACAAGTAAAGGGTTCAATGATCACGAAATACAATGAGGGTGGTACTCATCAGGAAAATCCTAATGGTGGAGTTCCTGTTGATTCAAGAGGTAATAAATCTGTAACAAGTAATGCTAGACCTATCGCCAGTACTGAGGAAGGGGAGCTTAGTTATTTTAGTAAGAAGAATGGAAAGTCGTTTGTATTCTCCAATAAAATTTTTGTGTAATGAAAAGACAATCTAAAAGAAGTTATGCCGATCAGGCAAAATTCATAGTCCGCAAGTTCAAGAAACGTTTGGGAGAAAACTTTGAACGTTCTGATCCGATGGCTGAAAAAGAAATGCAGCGTCAGCTAGATGAACTGGCTGAACGTCAGGAAGAAGCAAAGCAAAGAATAACTGAACAGCAATTCCAAGAAATGCCTGATCAAATGGCTTACGGCGGATGTTTACCAAAAATGTGGGCCGGTGGTGATGTTTATGTTGACATGTTAAAAAATCAATCTGAATTTGTTCAACCATTGCCGAATACTATTGAGAATTACAATCCTTATTTCAATCAACGTGCTGCCAGCTATGATAGAAACAATAATGATCTAGTATCAATGTCATTAATCAGAGCAAATTCTGGGTTTATTCCAAGGCAAGCAAATAGATATCTTAGGGGTGTGCAGAATTCTGGAAATGGTTACAATCTAACTGCAGATCAATTTAGTAATTCTGATGGAGCACAAAAGATGCCAATTATTCAACCAAACATTAACTCTCAAAATACATCTCTAACTTCTCCTTACAAAGTTGGTAATAATATTCCAGACGATCCTCAACAGCAAGAACAGTCTTGGTGGTCACAAATTCCAACTGAAACTAAAATTGGTGCTGGAATTCAAGCTGCTGGAGCAATTGGTGGATTAGCGATGAGTGCATTTAACAAACCAAAGAAATCAACATTCAATCCAGTAGCTGCACCCAAACCTAAGTTCATTGATAATGATGAACAATTGGCTCAAGCTACAAGAGCTTACAGGGGGAGAATGTCAGATATGCGTTATTTATCTCCGTCACAATACATGGCTGCGATGGGTAGCATGGCCGCTCAGGAAGCTGCTACAAAGGCAGGCATTGTTGAAAATACCGCTAACACTAATGCTGGAATTGAGAATCAATTTGGTTGGCAAAAAGCTGCTTTACAGCAAGCGAATGAGCAAGGTCGTTTAGGAGTTGAACAATACAATAATGCTAATGAGCAAGGTTACTTGGGAAATATTTCGCAAGGCTTATCTAACATCAGCAATGTTGGTGCTGGATTTATGAAAGACGAATTATCAAGAAAAGCACAGCAGGATGCATTAGGTTTTCAAACTCAACCTGGTTATGGAATTACTTGGGTTGGAAACAGACCGATTAGAACTGTAATGCCAGCTCCTGGATTTGAGTATTACACACATCCTAAGACTGGTAATAAAACGTGGATGATAAATGGTCAACCTGTTGATCCTAAAGAATACAATGCTAAGTTAAAAGAATATTGGGATACTCACAGATACGAGGAAACTAACCCTAAAGAAAAGAAGTAATATGTACCAATTACAACCTACACAATATCAGTCGATGTTCAGCCCGCTGGACATTGGAGCAATTTCTCAAGGATTAAGAGAAAGTCAGCAACGATCAGATGCTGCTAGTCAAGCATGGGCGCAAACTTCCTCAGGGTATTACGACGATTCTACTTACGATCCTGCGATGAAAGAAAAATTCATGCAGAATCTTAATGAGCAATACGATAAATTAAGGACTAGTTATTCAGGAGACCTCGGAGCCGCAACCTCAGATTTGATGGGGTTGATTGGTGGTTCCAGGAGAGATCCTTACTTAAACCTTAATAAGGTAGCCTTAGAGAAGCAGAAAGAACGTGATGCTCTTAAGAAACAATTCGGTGCGAAAGCGTTAGTCTTTAGTGATCTTAAGAAGGGTCTTACAGATGAAGAAGGTAATTGGAGGAAACAAGATGACTTTAATTACGAAGTTGTTCAAGACCTTGAGAGAGATAAAAAGTTAGCAACAATAATTGATCAGTCTTTGAAGAAGGTTTCCAGAGAAGGTGGTCTTTACAATGATCCTCGTTATCCTGGAATTTTAACAAGAAAGACTGAATTCAGTGAGGGAATGTTACAGAAGAAAAATGAAACTATCTATCAGGAATATTTGGACACACCTGAAGGACAACTACATTTGAGGATTCTTAAGGATTTAAATAAAGATAAAAATCCAGAAGCATCATTAAAAGCTTATGTTGATAATGCAATATCTAATAGGGTTTCACCAATAAGCATTTCTTATCAAGACACTCATTTGCCCAGAGAAACAAGAGGAAGCGGTAATACATTTAACCCAAATGTTTATTCTCCACTAAAGTCAACTCAAGCACAAACAATTAAATCTTCTGTTTTCAAGTCAGTTGAGGATGTTAGAACTAATGCTTTAAGTAAAAATGCAGAGCCTGAAATTAAAGAATATTCAAATTACTTGATAACTAAAGTAAAGAACGACTCAGAATTAACTAATATTAAAAAGATAATTGATTACACAGCAAAACAATTAGGGATGAGTGTTGCTGGAACTACTGGTAATCTAGAATTAGAAGGAGTTGGTAAAAGTAAATCTCTTGAAGGTAATAAAACTTATGGATACACAACACCAGAAGGTGTTTATGTAGCTCCAGATAATTCTAATGTTGAAAAAGCAGATCCTGTTAGAAGTGCAAGAGTTTCTAATTTAATTAAAGATATTAAAAGATACAATGATATTTTTAATAATAAATTAACTGAAAATCTTCCTCATAATGTTATTGATGACTTTGAAACATTAGATCCTAGTAAGGGAGTTGATGCTGATAATACACGAGACTTAAATACTCAAGTTATTGCACTTAACGGATTAATAAAAAAATACCATTCTTCCGATTTTACTTATTTAACCGGACCTTATTCAGAACCATCAGTTATTGGGAACATTAAAAAGAAGCTTAAAAAGCAAGATAAAAATTTTAATGATGAGGATTTAAAAGCATTTGAAGATTCTGGATTTGAGTACTCTGGGCATTCAGTTAATGGTGATAGATTTAAAATGATTTTGAAAGATAAGTTTGGAAGAGAACATCAAATCACTCCTAACAGTGCTGAGGCGGCTATTTCGTTAGCGGAATCTACTAAGGACATTAGAGCAGAAAGGGTTGCTGTTGGAAGTACTATTGATTTTGTTCCTAATAGCAATAAGTATTTTGCTATGAGAAATGGAACTATGGAGCCAATTGAATTTCCAAAAGGACTTACTGTTAATGGAAATGAAGGTGCTTATCAGATAATGGTTAAAGACAAACCAGTAAGCATTGAAACTTATGTCAATTATTTGAATTCAATAGGACAACCAGAAGAAGTAATCAATAATTATTTAAGAGCAGTGTCGCAGTATTACTCAGATGGAGATATCAATAGTTTAAGTAAAAAGGCAGCCTTAATGCGTGACGATTATGATGTGTTTAAATTCCTTGAAAATAATAGAGTAATAAATCTTTCCCGCTAATGACTAAAGATTTTAATAGTTATTTAACAGAACAAATAGATCCCATTACTGGAGTTGCTAAAGTTAAGCCTACACATTTACTTTACGACCAGCCTTTTAGTTTTAATGAGCCATTACAACGTAGTGCTACTCCAGATCTAGAATCTTATCAACCTTACTGGGGTGACCAAGCTGTTCCGTCTGACGATTTTGTAAATTTAGAAGATGAGAGAGCAAAACGTCAATCGGCATCAGAAATTTGGTTAAGGTCAGCAAAGAATATGGGTCTCTATGCAGGCACTACATTCCTTGATAATATTGTTGGGACGGTCGTTGGCTTAGGAAATCTTGCTGTGGGAGGTGATGACAATAAGACTTCATTAGATGACTTCACAATGAATCCATTTACAGAATGGATGGTAAAGTTACAGAAAGATTATGAAGCACCTGTTTACAGGACGAGAGAAGAAGCAAACAATGTTTGGAGTGGAGTTGTACCTTTCTCGGAAGGTTCTTCTAAGTTTTGGGGAGACATGGTTCTTAAGAACTTTGGTTTCACATTAGGTTCAGTTGCTGCTGGTGTTCTTACCGGAGGTGCTTTAATGTCTGGAGCTAAAGGATTAGTTGGTAAACTTGGTAAAGGTTTAGTTGGACAATTAACTAAAAGCGGAAAAACAATTGAGTCAATTGAAGAAGGAATTGCTGCTGTTAAAGCTGGACAGATTTCAGCGTCGCAGCTTACAGGAGATTTATTAAAGTCTTACAAATCATTAAAGAATTATTCTACAGTTGCACAGATTGTTGGTTCAGTTGCAGGCTCTGCTGCTGAAGCTAGATTTGAAGCTGTTAACGCCGCTAATCAATACAAAGAACAAGAATTTCAAAAATATGATGAGCAATGGATGCAATCTTTGCCCTCTGTTCAACAGCAAGAAGAAGCAGCTCTCGCTGCGAGTAATCCTGAATTGTTTGAATTAGCACCTACAGGTGATGGATCATTCACACGTGTTTTAAAACCTGAAGGTCAAGGAGCATTAGAACAAAGGATTAAATACCGTTATGATTCTGGAAAAACCAAAATCGAGGAATCTGCAAAGGGTGTTGGTAATCTTACTTGGGGTCTTAATATGGCAATCTTAAGTGCAAGTAATTTTGCACAGTTTAGGAACGCCTTTACGGGAGGATTCAAAACAGCTAAGACTGCTAAGAATGTCACTGGGTCAATAGAAGAAGGATTTAATGTTGTTAAACCTACAACACGTATTGGTAAAATAGGCAAGGGATTACAGACCACAGGTAAAGCATTCAGGAATGTCCTTACAGAGGGTGAAGAAGAGCAACTTCAGCAGTTTGCTTCCACAGACTCTCAATCATTCTACTCAAGACAGATGGATCCTAATGCAGGAGAAACTGTTGATAACTTCATTAATGGATTCAATGATGGAGCTAAAGAAGCTTGGGGTTCTGCCAGTGGTTGGCAGCAATTCTTTGTTGGAGGTATTACTGGTTTAGCTGGAACTCCTACGTTAGGGACAACTAGCAAAGGGAAGACCGGAGTAGTGTGGGCTGGTGGAGCATGGGGAGATTACAAACAGAATAGAGATTTAAAGAAACAAACTGATAAAGCTGTTAAAGCTGTCAATGATGCTATTGCTACACCGGAATTCAAGAAAATGTACTCTGCAGCAGTTCGTCATACTTCCTATGAGATTGATAAAAACACTGCTTTAGAAAATGAAGATCCGTTTGGCTACAAGAATGCTGACTTTAATCAGTTAGTTAATTCCGTTGATGCTTTCCAGAAAATTGGGAAACTTGACGATTTGTTGGATGTGTTTAAAGGAATGAAGTCTGCTTCTGAAGAAGAGATTGTAACATTGTTTCCACATTTAAAAGGTAAGACGTCAGACGATATTCGTGAGTTTGTTAATGAGCGTTCTGACAAGATGGTTAAAACCATTAATAACATTGCTAAGCTTAAAGAAGCTGTTGATGGACGTTTTACTTCTGCACCTCAGAATGTGAAAGATGAGTTGTTGCATTACTCCGCGACAATCAATGATGTTGAAGAACGTCAAAAAGAAATAGTAAATGATTTGTCGGATTTTATTGGTTCAGACGACATCAACGACAAAGAAGGTCGGAAAAATATTAAGAAAGCAATCGAAGAAAAAACTGTTGCTGATCCTAGGAAAGATGAGTATTCACAAAAACTAAATGACTATTCAAAATTAGCAAAAAGAAAAGAAGACTTTGTTGAACTTTACAAGAAGTATTCTACTGAAGAAGGACAACAAACTTTAGATAAGAAGTTATCGAAAGAAGAAAAGAAAGCTGTTCAAACAGCTGAAGATATGTTGTTTTCAGTTAATGACGACAAGCTAATTAAGAGAAAGTCAGATGATAAAGTTTTTAAGCTTAAGGTTAATAAAGAAACTAAAGAGAGAGAATTACATGAGGTTGATGAGCTAGGTGAAATAGTCAAGGACTCTGAACCTGAAGTATTTTCAGCTGAAGAGTTTAGGATGAATAAGTTAATGGATGAGTTTGATCCTCATAAGATTGACGAAGTCAATCCTTTCTCAGAAGTTTCAAGTGAAGAAGTTGAAGAGCCTGAAGTTTTATCACAACCAGAGGAACCTGTAATTCCGGAAGAAGTCGTTGAAGAAACTTTAACACAACCAGAAGAAACAATTGAAGAACCAAAACCAGTAAGAACTCCAAAACACAATAAAGGAAGTCGTACTTCAGAAAGTGTTTTTACAACGTTAGCTGGGTCTGAATTATCAGGACCACTTGAAGACTTACCAACTTACAATGAAGCATTACAGTGGGGTGAAGAACGTGCTGTTAGCACAGATCCAGATGTTCAACGCTATTACAACTGGGTTCGTAATAGTAAAATAGCAGACGAAGGTTACAAAGGACGTGTGCTTACAGGTGAAGAATTATTTGGTGCACAATGGAATGATAGACTAAGGAAAGCCTCACAAGAAGTAATGCAACGTGCTGAAGAAGAAGGTGTTGAAATTACGCTTGAAGAAGTAATGCGCTTGCTTTCTGAAACATTGTACGTTGCTGTTACTAAAGACGGTCAATATGTGACTGAGGACGGAACGACTGATGTTATTGATTCTAATAAACTGCTGTACACAACATTACCAACACCTAAGTTAGAAAATCTTTTAGGAAGAACTAAAGTTAAAGCCTCGGAAGACCCTGAAAATCTAAAAAGAGCGCAGGAAGCTTATCAACCTATTTACAATGAAATTAAAAAGCGTAAGCAAAATTTATCTGATGTAGTAACTGTAACAATTCCAGGTAAAACAACTGGAGTTCAGAATTATGGGTTTGAGGAGAGGAATCTTAGGATTGCTTTAGATGATCATAAAGTTGAATTACAGGTAATTACAAATGAGAGTGGAACTGTAACGTTTACTCAAACTAATACTAATGATGTCGTTCAGGCAACATTTGCAGGTAAAATTGGAAGACCTGTTGCTTTAGATTTAGAAAATCACAACGCTTATTTGCTTACGGGATTACCTTTGTCGGATGAAACAAAACAGTTAGTAATTGACTTGTTTAATCTTTACATCATTCAGAAAGAGCGTCTTGGAACTGGAAGAGCTGATACTGCTTTAAAAAATAAAGAAGGAGTTCCAATTGGAGTTGGCATTCTTGAGTATTTACAATTCCTACTTGGTAATCAATTCATTACGGATTGGAAATTCTTTACACCAAAAGGAAGATACGGAGACTTTTTATTAATTAAAGATTTACAAGGCAACTCTCAGGAAATTAAAGTCAATACAATCGTTAAAGACTCCGCAGGCAACTATGTAACAACGTTAAGCGAAGATAAAATAACGTTTAACGGACGTGAGTTTAATGGATTTGAGGATTTCATCACACAAATAATGAACGAGTGGAAGAATCCTGTTAATTCTAATAAGCTTAATCACGACTTTGATTCTGAAGAGCAGAGAAGAGTTTCTGGTTACAAACCATTATTGGTTGTTAAGTCAATAGATTTAGCCAATGCAAGTGTTGAAATTGATGATCAATACAACAGACCTTACGGCTATCACGATTACTTGTTAAACAAAGAAAACCCAAAGATAGTATTAGATATTAATCCTAATAAACAACGTGCTTATCAAGAGACAAACAACCCTAAACGTTCTATTCTTAAGTTTAATCAGAACTTAAGATTTGAGTACGATAGGATTGATGAGGTTAAAACAAATGAAGATACTACTGTCGAAGAATTTGCTGGAAACCGTCGTGCAACACATCTTGTAACAACAGAGGAAGACATTGCAGAAAGACGGTTATGGTTTGTAAAAACTTATCCTACTGTTCCTTTAGGAGTTATTGAGGGTTTAATTGATGGTAACAATTGGGGACAGTTTAAAAATGGTGCAGTCGTAGTTTCTAGACATGCAGAAGTTGGGACTGTTTATCATGAGGCTTGGCACGTAGTCACACATCTTTATTTAACGCCTGAGCAAATTCAAAAGCTTTACGACGAGTACGCTGAGAAGAACAATATTGTTAAGGAAGCGTGGTTTACTGAAGATGGGCGATTAACTCAAGCTGGAGTAAAGATTGAAGAGGCTTTGGCTGATGAATTTATGGATTACAAATTGGGTAAGCCTAGCGGTTTGCTTAAGAGCCGTAAACAGCAATCATTCTTTCATGAACTCTGGGATTTTATTAAAAAGTTCTTAGGATTTAAGCAAGATGAAATTGCAGACATTTTTAGGAAAATTGACAAAGGGTATTATGCCAACAAGAAACAAGTCATAGGTATTGCAGGGAAAAGTAATAGGGTTAATAAAGGATTAGGTTTAACAGAGGCGCAAGCAATTCAGTTAAATCGTTCTTTAACTTCAATTGTAATGTCTTTCATCTTTGATCCAGCATTTCCTCAAAGAGTTTCTTCTTTATTTTCAGCAGAACCTAATCCAGAAGTATTAAAAGGTGCTTACGATTATGCTAAGAAATACATTAAGAGTGTTGCAGACAAGAACCCAAATGTCTCTGTAGTTCTTAATGAAATCTTAACAGAAGAGAAATTCAAAATTGCGAGAGAAGAACATGCGAAGTTCTTAGAGAAGACTTTAGGATTAGAAGTTACAAATGAGGAGTCTGAAACTCAGAATGATAAGATGCAATTAACTAAAGAAAGTGGTCTTAAAAAGTCATTCAAAGATAGTATTCCTCGTAACATGAAACTATTGTTAAGCAGCCTTACATCTTTGCAGAAGAACGCTGATGGTCAGTTGGCTGTGAAACCTAATGATTTAAGCTTACCAGAAGTAATGGACTTTGGTCTGTTATTCAATGTCTTAGGCAATAAACTCGCTGGGTCTGATAGTTTGGAGATGATGGTTGAGCGCTTACAGGATCCAAAGTTAATGGAAAGCTATCCTGAGGTTGATAGGCTACTTAAGCGTTTAGCATTAGTTAGTGGAAGTGTTCCTACAGATGCTACAATGCAGTTACAGGAAGAATTCTTCCAAGCATTCTCTCGTAATTATTACGAATACCAGATGGACATTATCAACAAAGGAACTGATATTGTTTCGTTTGATGCTACTGCTAACAAGATTGCTCAGAGAACAAAGGATGCTTGGTCTAACAACATCGGCAAAATAAAGGCAGACTTCGATAAATTTTACACAAAGCCAAACGAAGAAGGTGAATCTTTTTATGATTCTAAAGCCTTCCTTAAAGCTTTTCCTGTAATAACTAAGGAAAATGTATTTGAGTTTTTAAGTAAGATTGGAATTACTTACAGCGATGATAACAAGAATGTTCTAAAACTTCTGAATGAAAAGCCTGGAGATTTTGCTTATTTTTTAAAGCAAGTTACAGCAATTCACAATCAGATTATTAAAGGTAAGGAAGGCAAGTACCCCGTAATCTTTGATAAGATGCTTGATACCAAGACATTTAAGATGTCTGGTAATATTAACTACTTGGCTAATCTTGAGGTTGAAAGTAATCCAGACTTCATTGAGAATTCTCACTTTGATATTAATGGCGAGAACAAATACAATCTTGGTTACAATTCATTTCAATCATTGATTGTTAACTCATTTAACAACGTTGACAATCGTGATCAACTTTTAATAAAGTGTCCGTTCTTAAATTCAGATGACGCCGCTTACTTACGTAACTCGTTGTTACTTAAGGTTGATGGAGTTCTATTTGACAAAAATGGAAACAAACGTTTTACAGAAATTAAATTGACTTTCGACGAAGGTTCTAAGGAAGGAACGTCTAATGAAACAGAGGAATTTGTTGCATTAAAATCACCTGATAAATTACGTAAGCGTTTGAATTCATTCTTCGACGACGGCAACTATTATGTCTTAAGACCGGGTGATAATGAATTAGAGAGAATGATTAATATTGGCTTTTCGTTGATTGCAGATGAAGCATTTGTCAATGGAACTTACGATGATCATTTCTACGGTTATCTTACAGATGAATTGAACCGTATTGTTGAGTACAAGTTTGATCGTCCTGAAACTATTCATCGTAACACTAAGTTGTACGACGGAGTTTTCATCTCCTTGATTTCAGAAGGCAAAGGTTCATTAGCTGCAGACCTTAGAGCATTACTAGAAACGCTTAAGAACACTGATGATAAAGAAGAATCGCAGTCTTTGATTGATGCATTTGTTGGTAACACAACAAATAAAGAATTATTTGGTAAAGATATTCGTAAGTTCTTAGGGACAGAGGTTAACGTTCTTTATGAGAACATGCTTAAGAACAGTCTTATTGTTAAGAATGAAAACGGTTCTCTTAAGGCTTACGGAATTTCCATTGCTGATGAGAACGTACTTAATAACGAAGAAAGTTTTAAACAGCATTTGTTAAAGTTTGTCACAAACGATAAAACATGGGTAATAGAACAGACTAAGTTATTTATTGGAGACCCAATTCAATTTAAATCCTTAGAAGACCAATTTAAGCGTCATTCTTCCTTAGTCTCTACGAAGAGAACAATGAATGATGATCAGCACATTAAGCGTTGGATGGATAGAAACATGCAACGTGAGGACGGGAGAACTCATGAGGCGTCAGAATATGCACATCAAGGAACTATTCTTACAGCAACCTTTGAAGACCAATTAGAAGGCTTAAAAGATGAGGCTTTGAAAGCCATTAAGGATGTCTTAGGTCCAAAATCAGATGCCTACAAGAAGCTTAATAAAGCTGATGCTCAGGGAATGATTACTTTAGATGAGTTTCGTTGGATGATGTTTAAGAGTGGTCAATGGTCGTTTGGCAAGAATTCAATGGAGGAATTGTACCAATGGGAAATACAGACTGCTAAAGGTGAAACTAAACCTAGGAATAAAGACATCGACGGAAAGTATTACTTTATTGAGAAGCAACCAAAACTTAAGTTTAAACCGCAGAAATTGCAGTACTATGGCCCATTAGCGGAAACTGGTTACACCAACATCATTTTTAAGCTCTCTGTTTATCCTTTGACTCCAAGTCTCTGCGCTCAATTTCCTAAATTAAAGAAATTGAATGAGACGTTGATGTCTAAAAAAATAGGGATTGCAACGTTTGAAAGCGGTAATAAAATTGGTTACAAAATTAAAGACGGAAAAGCAAATTCGTTAGATTCGTCTGACTTAATGACCCAAAACACCTATTCCAAATATTGGGGTATTCAGGTTGATAGCACGGCAAAAGAAAAGTTAAGAGTTGTAAGCGGAACTCAGATGATGAAGCAGGTTATTGCGAATCTTTACGATTCAGGCAACCCTTTACACAAAGATTTTGAGACCTTACGGAATGAATACATCGAGCTTAATAAACAACGTATTGAGAATGGGAAGATAAACTTAAGGAATAAACTTGGACTTAAGCTTGAAGGCGATAACTATGTCGTTGAGGACATTGAGAAGTTTAAAAAGACTTTGATTGATGAAGCAGAGAAGCGTGGTTTCTCTGATAATATTATTGACGGTCTGTCAATGATTACATCTGACAACGGTATTGATACCCTTGTAAATAGGGAGTCAGTTGAAAATGTCTTATTTTCCATTGCAGACCATTTAGTTATTTCGCAAAAACGTTTTGGTAATTTTGCAGTGCAGGCTTCCAGTGTACTTATTGATGAGTCGTTGAAGTTCTACAAGGCTGGTAAAGAGAGTGTTCTTGGAAATGAACAAACGCTAGCTGCTGAGATTATGATTTCCACATTATTCAAAGAGTTTCCTAATCTCACTGTTGAAGACATTGAAAAATTACCAAACGGCAAGAAATTGTTAAGAATAGTTGGCTTTAGGATTCCTACGCAGTCAACAGGTTCTATTGATGTAGTTGATGTTAAGAAATTCTTACCTCCGTCAATGAACGATATGGCTGTAATGTACAAGGAGATTGTTGCAAAGCAAGGCGGTGACTTTGACTTTGATAAGTTTAACATGTACTTCTCCAATTACTACGTGTCTCCAAATGGTCCAACTTACATTGAATTTGGAAACGAAAGCAAATTACAAAAAGATTACGAGCATTATCTTAAAAATAAACGTAAGTCTAAAGACCAAAGATTGGCTGAAGCTCTAGTTGAAGGGTTTGAGGATGAGGGGGCTATGGCTTATGATGAATACAAACAAAAAGCTATTGAAAATCGTGTTAAAGAAATTCAGCAAGATATCTTATTACACTCTGCAAATCTAAAAAATCTGATTTCTCCTGTTGATTCAAAGAACTTAAAAGCATCGGCTGCAAGAGTTACTTGGATTGTTGAAGGAAAACCAGACTTAAAAGGTAAATCTGTTGAAGTGTGGTACGAAAAACACATTGAGAAAGCACCATTACATGAATTATTATCTTCAAAATTTAACGACGGTATTGCAGACAGATTTTTAAGTGGTAATGCTGCTATTGGGATTGGAGCACTTCATGCGACCTTTGCAATCTTATGTCAACATCATGAAGTTGAATTTGTGCAGGAATCAATTAATCTGTTGCACAATCAATCAGACACAGGAGTAAATATTGGTGCCTCTAAGAACGTAATTGACCAAAACATCTCAGACTTATTTAATGAGTGGTTAACAGTTTTTGTTGATGCTCCTAAGGAACCTCACATGAGTAACTTAGGAGTTACAATGCAGAATGTTAATACAGCGTTGTATTTAACGTTGGCTGGAGTAGAACCGACAACGATTGGAATGTTTCTTAATCAGCCTATTATCAGGAAATATCTTGAGGCTCAAGAAGTTCAGGAGTCGATGGTTGCTGAGGAGAATAACTTCGCTAAAACAAAGTCTCCAGCTAAGAAACGCCAACTCTTAATTTCAAACGTTAAATTAGCATTTCAAAGTGGTGTTGCAATAACTAAGAAACAGCGTGAAGACTATGAAGCAAAAACGTTTACTCTCGATGAACTTGAGGAGAACATTCTTAATAAAGAAAAGAATGTTGAGTTTGTCTTACAGCAAAATCAGTTATTAGATGACTTCCTTGCTTACCAACAGGCTGCACGAAAAATATCTAAAGCGATGAACGCCATTAATATGGACACCAATGGTGCTGGAAAGAATGTGAGTGAGCTTTTGATAAAACTGCACAATGCTGAGACATTGGTTAAAGAAGAACACCTTGAATCTGAAGAGAGTTACATTAAGGGCTTTTCTGACATTCTGGGAGCGACTGTTGAGGATGGCAACGTAGTACCAGCGGCTGATAAATCATCGTTCCTGAAGCCTTATTTCGAGGCTGTGCATGATTTTAAACGTTACTTTGAACCTTTTGTTAGAATTCTTAGAGATAAGGAAATGTTAAAGGGGTTAAACAAGTGGATTGAGATTCTGTCTGGAGAAGGTGTTAGTCAGGAGAGGATAATAAGAGTCTTAGATGATTACAAAAAAGACCTCTTTAGCTACCTCGTAACAACGTCTAAATTCTCTGTCAACGGAGTCGAGTTTGACATTGAGAATGAAAGAGAACGTCTGTTTTACCACTCTGAAAACAACATTGCTAAGACTCTTTTAAGATTAAAGAAGAAGTACCCAGACAATCGACTTCTTAAGAGGTTGTACCCAATTTTCCCAGGTAATCGTAAATTCTACTACAGTTCCAAGATTGCTAAGGGTTATGGCCTCAACTTCTACTCTGTTAAGGATGGTATTGAGCAAGATGCTTTAGTTGATGATTGGAGACAGTTAATGGAAAATGGTAACGACGGTTATGATTTAATTAAAGCATGTATTGCACAGACAGGGTTGAAAAACAGTCCGTTAGCATTCTGGCAATTAATTCCTGCAGAAATCTTCAATGAAATTATGTCTGCTGTACTTGTTAAAGATGATGTAACAATTGCGAATGGTAATAAATACAGGAGTAATTACGACGATCAATTCTCATTGCAGAATCATAAAAATAAAGACATTGTTAAAACAAAGAGCGACCTTAAAAGAATATATCATAATCATACTCAAGCCAATGAAGAGACTGGAATTGTTCCAAACATTCCAATTCCAAAAATGGCTGAAACATCAGTAAGAATTATTGAAGGGCCTAAATTAGAGAAGACTTTCAAGAATGTTAGTCGAAGATTTGTAGCGATTATTGATTACAGAGAGAGGAGAGCATTACAGAAATGGTATTCAGATCCAGTATTACCTGAGGATGAAGATGTTGTAATTGAAAACGAGGAAAGTGTAGTTGATAACGCAGAAATTGATAGGAAATCGACTGAAACTGTTGTACCTTTGCAAAATGAAGAAACAACAAAGAGTGAAAATTTAGGAATGTCTGTAGGAGAATTTATGAAGACATTGTCTAAAGACGAAAGAGAACAACTTAGGAGCATGGTAAATAATGATGAAATTGAATTTAACTGTAAGTAATCATGGCGGTCTGTAAAATTACAAAAACATCTAATAAAGAATTAGAAGGTTTAATTGATGAGCTTGGTCAGACTGAGGGGCTTAAAGCTTTTCTTTCTGTTGAATTTTCTGCAATACCAATTAAGGGTAATGAGTCTTTGTACGAACGTTCAAGATTACTTAAAACTAATGGAGAACCACGTAATTTTAGTTTTGAAGATGCTCAAAGAATTTCTGCCACATTACGAGAAAATCATCCAGAATACAAAATTAAAGTTTCTAAAAGCTTTAAAGGGTGGCAGATACAGTTTGGAGAAAAAAACAATTTATTTGCTCAGGAACAACTTACATCAAACGAATCTGATAAGATTTCATCTTTAGAGAATAAGTTATTAACGTTTCTATCTCGAATTGGAATTACAGTCAATTCTGTTAAGAAACTTAAAGCCAAAGATAAAGATGGTAATGAATTAGATGCTATTGCTGTAGCTAGAATTATGCAACGAGTGATTGATGTTGTTGAAGGAAAAGCTAAAGCTGATACTCTTGGTGAAGAAACAGCACACTTTTTAGTTGAATTGCTTGGAGATCATCCTTTAGTTCAAGCGATGTTACGTGAAATTACTGGCTATGATGTTTACGCTGAGGTCGTTGCGGAGTATTCTGGAATTGAAGGATATGACGATTTAGCTTTAAGAAAAGAAGCTGTAGGGAAATTGATTGCTAAGATTTTAGTAGCTAAAGAACGTGGAGAAGTATTGCCTCAAAGAGCAATGGCTTGGTGGGAATTGTTGTGGAATTGGATTAAACAGAAGTTCTCACGCATTTCTTCTAGCGAAATGAAAGAAGCTTTGAGTCCGTTTGAAGTAGCTGCAGAACGCATCTTAACAGGTAATACGTCTGATTTAAGTTGGGAAAATATTGGCGAGAATACCCCAATAGAACTGTTCCAAATACCTCAAAGCGTTATTGACTACAAAAAGAAAGTCTTAGAAAAGCTTAATGAGAAATTAGTGTCGTTGGATTTAAAGACTCAATCATACGTTCGTGCCTCAGATAACAAGAAAGTTATGAAGCGTGTGACTGATAATATTAAAAATTATTATCGCTTTTTATTTAGATCGAATGATCTTACGGATGAGGGTACTTTACAATACGCTCATGCTGGAATTGTAATACACAAAGTATTTGAGGTAACGATTGGTAAAAATACCAGAAAAGAAATATTTAAATACAGTGATGTTATTGAAGAAGTTGAGAAGCAATTGCGTGAAATTGAGGAATTTAAAGATAAACCTGAAGGATATTTTGCGGGGATCGTTAGTTTAGAGAGCTTCCAGAAAGTAATAAAACCAACGATTAAAGGAATTGTAACGCAGGTTAATGAAGTTGAGGAGAGAATTGCTAAGACTCAAGGACTTACGGAGGAAGAGCGTCTAGAAAACAAGCCCACTTATCTAACAGAAGTGTCGTTGTACGATGCTAAAGAAGATATTGCAGGAACGGTTGACTTAATTGTTGTTCATTCAAATGGTGCAGTTTCAATTTTTGACTGGAAATCCTTAGCGTTTGACACTGTTGGCAATAAGACAGCTAAAGAAGTACCTTGGTACAAAAGAGGTGCTTGGGAACAGCAATTAGCTGCTTACAAGAATATGCTTAAAGAGCAGTACGGAATTACAGAATTTGCTTTAAGCAGAGTTATTCCAATCAATGTTCAATTCTGGAAAGCAGGGAAGCTTGAAGGTCAAGTGAGTAAATTACAGTCTGGTTTTAGCACTGTTGACCCAAACTTACAGCCTGTACCACATGTCACAGAAAGAACTGATGATAAGAGGATTAACGCTCAACTTGAGAAATTAGAAGCTCAACGTAAGACTTTGTTAGATGCTCACTTAACTAACAGAAAGGATAAGAAAATCCTTGAAGCATTAGACAGAGTTGATGCAACAATCAGGGCATTACAACTGAATAAGGACATTGATTTTGTTGCGGAGCAGATTAGTAACATTAATGTTAAGATTAAGAAAGCTGAGCATGAGATTGAATCGGTTGACGCTGAAGGTAAACCTAATCCTAATTACATTGGAATTCATCAACTTAACGAGTACCGTGAGTATTTAGATTTGTTGGATGAGTTTGCAACGATTGGAGTTGAAAGCACAGAGGATCCAGTTATTAAAGCTAAATACAAAGCTTTGAGTTATGATAGGACTGAATCATTAGGAATCATAAGAGTTAAGGTTCACGACGCAATTCTGGCTGCAACTGGGATTGACATTAATAAGCCTGCTAAAGAGGCAACTTTCTTAGGTAAGATTTTTAATCGTGTTTCTCAGTACGATAATCCTTTCCTAAAAGCTATGAGCAAACTCATCAGAGGTAACTATGATGCATCTCAAGAGTCTTCTGAGAAAGTTCATGCAAAACTTGAAGAATTAGATGCAAAACTGGAAGAATGGGGTAAAGCTAACGGAATGAGTAAGTTTGAAACATTCAAGTTATTCTACAATGAAGAAACTGGAATGCTTCATAGGCGTCTTAGTAAGAAGTATTATGAAGATTTAGAAACGGCTAAAAAGAAGAATGATTCTGCTTGGCTCATTAAAAACACTCAGGTAGGACGTTTCTCAGAGTCGGCTGACAGTGATAACACTTACTTAGATTATGTGGGGGAGGCTAAAGTTAAGTTTGAAGATGCACGTAGGAAGAAAGAGGAAGACTTACACAAATCTTATGATGGATTTGGTAAAGAGGGAGAAAGGAAGATTGCTGGATTTATGAGAACGTTTGATAAGAAACACAATATTAAAAATCATCCAGATGCTGCTTACAATCCTGATAATTACTTTGTTAGAATACGTCCGGAAAACAATGATTACAACACACAGGAATGGACGTTCATAAACAAACACGAAGCTCTTAAAAATTATTATGATTACCACACAGAGTTAATGGAAGAGTTGAACACCTTAGTTGATGTTCACATTGATCAGCATTTTGTAGCAAACATTCAGAAAACTCTGATTGACAATGTTGCTCAAGGAGGGGGGTTTATTCCTAAGAACATGTTGTCGTCTTTATTGCAAACATTGCAGGTTCATGATGATGATAAATATCGTGGAGTATTGGGGAATGACAAAGACAATAAAAAAATACCTTTGATGTATTTCCACCCAATTCGTGAGGCTCTTAACTCAAAAGAGAAAGAGGAAGCTAAAGACTACATTCGAGGTCAAAAAAATAAAGACGGGTCGGTAAGATTTACTGAAGGGACGGCTGCGTTTGATGAGGCATTGGCAGACAGAATAAAGAACGACGAATACAAAAAAGGACGTAAGAATAAGAGTATTGACTTAAGTAAGACAACATTGCTGTTTGCTCACTCTGTTTACACACACAGTTCATTTGCAAATACTGAGGATTTAATTAAAGCGATGAAGGCTTTAATGGCTGGGAACAAACAGAAACAGCTGGAAACGACTAAGGAGGGGAAATTAAAGGAAAACATCTTCACGAAGAAGGTTTCAGAAGTAATGGGAATTCCTAAGGGTGATGTAGAATCATTTGATAAGTTTATGGATTTGTATTGGTACGGAATTTCAGGAGGTAACTGGGAAAAGACTGTTGAACTATTTGGACGACAGATTTCACTTAATAAAGCGTCTCAACAGTTGATGCGCTACATCTCATTTAAAGCCTTAGGTTTAGCGCCATTGTTAGCTATCGGTAACTTAGTTGGAGCGGAATCAATGGCTTTCCTTAAAGCTACAGAGGGAATTCATTTTAAGACGTCAAATTTAGTGAACGCTATTAGAAGAATTACAACACGAGATGCAAAATACGTTGCATTTGCGGGATTCTTTGATCCTCATGCACCTAATATGACTTTAGAAGATGCGCGTAAGTTGTCAGCTTCACAACTATCTAAATGGGCTACTTCTGATAACATGTTTATTCTTCACCGTTCTGGCGATCAATTAGTTGATAAGCATGTACTAATGGCTATGGCTGAAAACTACGGATTTGATCCTTCAGACGGTAAGATAAAATTACTTACAAAAATTGCAGATAAATCTGTTAAGTCTTTAATTGAGTCTGCTGTGTTAACTGATAAAGGTTTGGAAATACCCGGATTTACAGACAGATTTAAGGAAGAACAAATTAAGCAGGAGTTTAGAGATTTTAAATTCAAGGTTAAGAATCAGCTTAATTTAATCAAAGGTTCTATTCCAGTTGAAGATAGAGACTTAAGTAATAGCACATTACTGCTATCGTCTGTAATGATGTTTAAGCACTGGATGCCGGGGTTAATTAGAGCACATTACAAGGACTTTAAGATTGATGATGAAGGTGAGGCTGATGTTGGACGTTTTTCTGTAATGATTGGTGAGTTCACGGCTAAGGGATTCTTACCAAAAATGGCTGCGTTTAAAGACCTGTTATTGGAAGTAAGCTTATGTGGATTTTACAAAGGGAATGTTAACGAAGCAGTTACAGAAAGTTATTACAAGAAATACATTGATGAGTTTAGACTTTCAAAAGATCCAAAAGCAGATAACTTTCTGTCTTATGATGATTTTAAAGCCTTAAGATTAGCAAAATTTAGAGCATCAGCAGCTGAGATACGGTTGTGGATTGTATTTATGATGATGGTTATGGGTGCTAGAGGAATGATTCCAGACGACAAAGAAGACAACACTAGAAAACCAGCGTTAATTCTTTACAGAGCGTTAAATCGGTCGTTGTTAGAAGTCTCCTTCTTTATTGACCCATCATCCATGATGCAGGTGACATCAAATCTAATGCCTCAGATTCGTATTATTACTGATGTTATGAAGCTTACTAAAAACACTGCCTTAGTTGGCTATGATTTAGTTACCGGGAATAAGCCTAAAAAAAGTCAGAAAACACGTCGTCCATTCTACTATTCAAGTACTATGGTTCCAGGTCTTAATAAGGGAATAGACTTTTGGGATGCTTGGGATACTTATGTACCTAATGGTTTCTGGAAGAGATAAAACCGAGGTCAAATTTTTTAGAAAAGGGGTTAGCTATTAAACTAACCCCTTTTTGTTTTACTCTCTCATTCCCATAAAATTTCCATTGCATCGTCATACCCTTCCCAATTATCAACTCCAGCACTTTCTAAAGCCGTTAGCTTTTCATTGTCCGCAATTAGTTGATAATATTCTGATGCTCTAATTGTAATCATTTCATTCTCTTCCATTTTATTACTCTCCGTATTTAAGTAAGAACTCTGGTGAAACACATTTAAATGAAATTCTATTTCCTTGAAATTTTCCTGTAAAAACATCGTCGTAAATATCAACACAAGGACGAATTACAATTCCTTCTCTTAAAGCGTCAGCATTTAGTTTACTCTTGTCTGTGCTTAACTTAACGTAGTATTCCACATCAGAGTTTAAAGAAATTTTTGAGATGAACGGAACTGACTTAAGTTTAAGTTCAATTAAAAGCTGAGTTAATTCGTCGTAAGATAAGTACCGTCTGTTCTTAATGTCAAATCCATTAAAGAAATAAACATCATGTTCTTCAAGTTTGTATTTATTCTTCTGAATTCCAGGACCAATTAACTCTCCTTGTAAAGCGATATTATCTGGTAATATTTCATTAAGATTGTACTTTCTCACAACCTGCCACCAGTTACTATCATCCTCATCTTCTAATTCAAGATTTCTCGAACAAACTCCAAATTTACCATTCACTTTAAAAACAGACATTGATGAACCATCAAGTTTTTCTGTAACATTACATTCAATTCCTTCATGTTTCTTTAAGTAAGAGCCTAAAACCTGCACCCTTGTTTCATCAGTTTTAGGAAAATAAGAAGGCCATATTTTCTGTTTCTTAACTTGCTTTGGTAAAATCTTTGTTATCAGCCTTGCTAGTAGTGGAAAGTTTTTTAAACGACGTCTTAAGAAAATTGGAAACCATGAAGGATAAATAAACTTGTCTTTTTGTTTAGTTGAAGAGATGTATTCAGCAGGTTCCCATTTAACTATTCCAAGTACGTCTGTTACATCTGTTCCAACAGACAACGGTTGAATGAGTTTTCGACTCCTGCCTAATACGTATTCCGGAGGCAGTATTGACATTTGAAAACAAATGCCTTGTGAAATCTGACCTTTAAGTCTTATTGTTTTAATTCTGTATTTCTTATCTCTAAGAAACTCAAATTTCTCCGTTTCTGGTAAAACAGAATCAATCTCACAATAAACGCATTTATCTCCTACTTCAAAATCACCTTTCTTTACTACAACCTTCCAACCCAAGACAGACGCAACTAAAATTGAATCTGCACCAGGAATTGGGTTTAATTCTTCTATTATTTGAATTGTTGCTAAGTTTCTCGCCATTTTGACTTGTTTTTCTGACCTGTGACGCACGATCTTTTAAAAGTTGACATGTAGTGTCACTCTTAAGACCGTGTTCCACAGCGTCTTGTTTCTAACTTATTAATTCTCTTATTGCTTCAATATCCTTCTTAACTTCAGGCAGATACTGTGAATCTCTTATTGCTCTACTTGCGTGCCAAACTAACTCCTCACTGTAAGGCGGTTTTGAAATCCTCCCTATGTCACCAGCTGTTAATCCACTGTAATGATACAAAAAGTAAAACAACATGTGTCTCCTGTAAACAATCTCATCTGCTTGACTTGGGTCAAAGAAATCCTTTAATTCTTTACCAAAGTGCTTACAAATGACAATTGTTATCCTTTCGACAGACGGTAATTTTTCAAGAAATTCATTTACAGTTTCCTCTGTAGCTTTTAGTATTGCTAATTGTAGTTCTTCAGAATAGTAATCAGGTATTTTGTAAGTTACTGTTTTTGGCTTCATTTACAAAGATTCATTTTTGTTTCTTCTCTATTATGATACCTTAAATGTTGTGGGATGTCTAACTGCTGTTCTAATTCAAATAATTCATATTCTAACCTCTCTTCACATGTGTCGTAATCGCATAACATACCATCAACATGAGCACACCCCCTCTGTTTATACAAGTTACAATGTCTCACTGGATCGTTTGAAATTTTACACATTTTTGGCTTCATTTAGTAGTCTTTCTGTGAATTGTTCTATTTGATAAACACTTATGAATCTGCACTTATTCAGGAGCTGCCCCTCTTCGTCATTATCATCAACTAAATAATCAAATTTATCATCGACGTAAGACGCTTTGTGAGTGTAGTTCATAAAGTGGTAAGAGATTCCAGCCTTTTTAGCAAATTCATACAATGGCTCATTCATGTTTTTATCTGCCTTAAACCATGTGTATTTAGAAGGGTCTTCAAAACGTGTTGTTACAATTTCAACATAATGTCCATCCTTAATCCACTTTAAAGCTTCTTCTTGATTGTGTTCATACTCAAAGGAGTCATCCCAGTCAATGGCAATTCTCATACCTCAACGTTGTAAGTTCCGTTAGTTAGCTGTGTTGTAAGATTATTAGTATTATTAGTTCCGCAAGTAATCCAAGGTTGAGGATAAGTAGGATAAATAGGTAAAGGATTAGTTAGCGGACGAACCCAGATATCTTTCCAGATGTAAGGCGTCTGCCAATTGTTAATAATCGTGTTAACCTCTAAAGTAAAGTCTTCCCAAAGTCCATTTGGCAATAACTGTTCCAAAGTACTGAAAAACTCGTCAAGTTTAACTCTTGAGTCAAGCTTAATTGTTTTATTTGTTGTATCCAATTGTATTTTCATATTTCTGTTAAATTAAAACTGCTTGGATAAATCTTCATATCTTTTAAATCTAAAAATTTACTCATTATCTCAGGCTCGTAAAGATTGACTTTGATATTATGACCGTCTTTAAGTAAATAAGGATAGAAATTAGCACCAAAAGCTATTTTAGATTGATTTTCAGGCAACTGTGTTATTAGATATTTCCAATCTATTTCTTTCTTAATTGCTCTTCCTTGAACCCCATAAGGCAATAAAACAAAGTAATCAACTTTACTTTCCCAAGAATCATAAATTCTCCTGAAATCATTTATTGAATCATAATCAGAAATAATAATATGAAAATTTAACCTTACATTGTAGGTTGAGTAAAACTGTGCTGCGGACTGCCAAAAGGGTTGTAAATGTGGATGGCAACTGACGGCTACTCCTCCACAATAATTGATTGTTGCATTGATTAAATCTTTTTGTTCTTTTGTTAATTCAACAAACTGTCTTGTGTTTATTGCTCCAGACCACATCCCATTTGTTGTGTAGTTAGGACAAATATCAAGTTCTTCTTTTAAAACTCTTAACAATTCAATAAAGTCTGGATGTGAAGTAGGTTCCCCACCTCCAAGAGCAACTTGGAAAGGTCTTTCGTTTGAAGACATTGGACCAAAGAAGTTCCTCACTTTTGAAATAATATTTTTGTAGTGTTCTTCCTTAGAACTGTTCATGTAACAATAAGGACAGTTACCTTCACAATTTCCAGTTACTTTTAAATCATAAAATTCTGGGTATTTTAGTTCTAAGATTGGTTTAGAAGAGTCAATGGCAAAACGTAAAGTCTTGCCATTGCACCATATTGCTCTGTAATTTGATTCTTTTTCTATTCTTGTTTTTATCATGTTATCCCAAATGAAACCTTTCTACATCATATCCAAAAGCATCTTGAATAAAATCAAACATCCAATATGGAATGCTATTATCAAAAGCTCCACGAATAATTATTCCTTCATTCCTATTTGAATGATAATAAGTTTCGAACCCATTTAATGCTTTAGAAGGTTCTCCTAGATAAGGTTCGTCAAATACTTCATTAAATGTGTAAGATGTGTTGTGTATTTTATTATGTAGGCTTATTGCTTCAGATAATATTTCTCTAACTAGTTCTACAGATTTGTCTTTACCTAAAACAAATAATTCTGTGCTGCTATTAGTAATTACATCAATAAAGGAATGTGGTTGGATTACAAAAAATGTATTCTTCTTATCCGTCTCTAGTCGCTTCATGGTCTGTAGAATAAAGATAACTTAAAAGCTTATTTGCTAATTCTGAATGTATTTCATTTTTAGCTCTTAAACAAAGAGTTGATGAAGGAGAATAATAATCACAACAACTAGTATCTTCTTCAGCTTTCTTCATCCATTCTGGTTTTACTGTTTTTCCAGTTAAAATATCATCAATAAGTTGTTTTAAATCTGTTCCTTCTGGGAATTCTTCAAATTCACTATAAACATAATTTTCTTCTGCAAAAACCCCAGCGTAAAACAAATCATCAAACGTTTCTGTCCTACTAAAAGTTTTAAGCATTTCATTTACTAATTCTTTAACAGCCTGTAATGAACCTTCAGAATAAGTAAAAATAACAGTTGATGAATTAGTAATCAAATCAACTGAACTGTGTAATTTAATTTTAATTGTTTCCATTTTTATTTACCATTTTATCTGAGCATCAGCTCCATTCATTTGTAATAATAGTTTATTTGCTTGTGTAAAGTGCTTACAACCAGTGAATAAGTCTTTTCCGTAACATCCCGAAGCTGGGTGGCCTGCTTCAAGAATGTGATGTGCTGTTTCACTTATCAATGGTTTGTAAGCTTTAGCTTTATTTCCCCAGAGCATCCAGATTAATCCTGAATGCCCCTCATTTAAAGCTGTTATTACAGCTCGTGTGAAGAAAGTCCATTGTTCGAGATGACTTTCTGGACTTTTCTCTCTGACTGTTAAAGCTGTATTCAATAGTAGTACTCCCTGATGTGCCCAATTAAGTAAATCTGGCTGCAAGAAATGTTCAAAATCAAATCCTCCGTAACAATCATCCTCAACTTCAGCCTCAATTGCTTTTAAAGATGGTTGTGGGATTATTGTGTCTTTAGGATTAGCAAAAGCTAACCCAGTCGCGGAATCAGCGTTAGAGTAGGGGTCCATCCCCACGATTACACACTTTACAGAATCAAAAGGAGTTTCAATAAATGCTTTAAACACATCTTCTTTTGCTGGGTAAACATTAAACTTACTCCTTTCTGAAGCAATGAATGTCCCCAGAGCGCCAAACTCCGGGGACATCACAGTGTTCCTTAAACGTTTAAACCATTCTTCACCAAATAATCTTCTCCCAATTTCTTCCGTCATTTCTTTTTATTCTCCTCCCAATGCTCGTTTCCTTCAGCACATTTTTTACAGAGTGTTGTTATCCATCCTTTAGTCTGTCCGATATTCTCTTTTGAACCACACTTCTCACATGTTTCGTAAGATTCTCTTTCTGCATCGTCAATTAAATCATGTTGATAATCATCAGCCCCATTAACATAAAATCTTAATCCTCCAAACTTTTCCTTAACTTGACACGCAACTACTTGCGGATGTTTTTCAGGATTTTCGTCCGTGTGTTTTTGTAACTTGTTACAAAGTTCATCAATGATTTGGAACCACCCGTCATCATGCTCGAAACCCCAACACATTGCAGTTGAGATCATTGGAGCATGTCTGTCTCGAAATATCTTAGGATACTTCTCACAGAGTTTATTGTCTAATTCTTCTGTCATATTTCGATTATTTCTTTATTATCGGGTTTATCGTAAAGTTCAACATCTTCAGGAATAGTTACATCTAAATCTAATTCTAACTGTTTTCTTCTCTCATCTGCTTTAAATAGGATCTTTCCTATTAAAGTATCTTTAGTAATGTTGTGAAATCGTAGTATTTTTTCTTTGTATTTCTCTGGCATCTTAGAATATTGACCATTTTTGAATAAGTCAATTATGTCAGAGTACTCTTCAGGAACGTTGTATTCAACCATTACCAACTGCTTATCTTTGTCTAATAGCCGACTGAAAAGTGGGTATTTCAACATTGAATGTTCAAACTGTTTGTAATCGTCAGTATTAAAGAACCTGTAGAGTATTATTATTTTGTTGTTTGTTGTTATAAATGTGTTAACAAAGTACTGCTGCCATTTAAAAACTCCACGACTATCACCAATCATAGGTGTTATGAAAAATGAACTTTTAGTTCTAGGCATTGTGTGCGCTTGAAAACAAGTATCATTTATTTGGTCAATTTCAGAAATAATGTAAGTGTGTAACATCTCATTTACTGTTACAAATACTTTATTGTATTCTTGTAACGAAATGAAAGGAATACCGCTTACGTTTATTTGAGATATTTTCTTCTTATCACGGATTATTTCTAAAGGAAAAGCATCAAACGTAAGTCTTATTGACCTTCCATCTAATACTTCTATCAGTACTCTGTTATCAGCATTCAGGTGTACTATTTCCTTTGTTATCATTATTATTTAATGATTTTAGTTTATCTGCCCATTCTGATACACAGTGTTGGCAGATTGAGATTTTTACTGGTTTGTTTATTGTAGCAGTTACTGATGGAATTTGAATCTTAATTAACATTCTAAAACTATGGTCATACCTATCAAGATTCAAATAATGCTCAGTTCTTCCTAGTGGCTTTTTACAAATTCTGCACTTCCTGGTTTTACCGTAATTTCTAGATTTGTCAATCCATGTTTTTCCATCAAGCCAATCTTCAATAAAACCTTTCCCATTAGCTTTAAAGTAAGCTGATTGATTTGTAGCCTTTGGAGTAGAAGTCAACTGGGTAGTCGTATTTGTCGTTCTGCTCATGCCATTTAAATTCTTCTATTAGTTCGTAAACTCCTTTGATTATGTGACCATTTCTTAATTGTCCTCCCATCATTGATAATGAGTGTAATTGATCTTCTACTCGCCAAATAAATGGCTCTTCCCAATCGTTAATTACGATGAAATCAAATGGTAAGACTTTGTAGTCAGGATACAGCGTCTGCAAACCTGCTCTGTAAAGGGCTGCCTGTAAGTAATAACGCCATTTAATGAATTCCCTCTCAAACGACAATGTTGATTCAGAAGACGTTTTTAAATCCCAAGGTTTGATTGTTCTGGCTAAGTTATTAAAAATAACGCCATCAAGTAATCCTTTACACTTCGTTCCTTCCAATTCAAAATAAATCTCCTTTTGGAATTCTCCACTAGGTGCAAAATAGGGCCATGTAAATTCGTTATTTAATAAACGTGATTGGTAGTTAATCGCGCGATTAAAGTCGTCGTTTGTAATGATTATTTTATCTCCGGCTTTAGCTATTTCGTGTAGAAACGCATCACATTCCTCGTGAAATTTTCTTAAAGCTGTTGCATTAAGAAGAGATTTATTATAACCAGACACTTCACGCGCTTTAAGGATTATTTTATCATGATCATTCAGAGTGTAATCAGCTGGTAACTCATAATTAAGATAGGCATCAAGCCACTTCAACATCTCACCACCAGGTCTTTTAATTACTGTCTGATAAAACTTCTCATCAAATTCATCTGCTGAAAACATCAAACAATCAACTAATGAGCCAAAACTCAAAGCTGATGATTCTTCTTTTTCTGTAGCGATTAGATTTCTTGGATGTACTGAGAGTTTTGATAAGCGCGAGTAACTTAGTCCTTTAGCATTTTTGTATTCTTCAAATTTAGTCATAAATAATTAGATTTTTTAATGTTTTTATCTTTTCACGAAACTTGTAACCCTCCTCAACTCTGTTAGATTTCCACCCATGAACTCTAGCCATTCCTGCTAATTCAGTCAGTTCATCTCCTAAAAGTTTAATGTAATTATCATAAGTCTCAATTAATTCATCCATTGCATCTGTCATCATACTTTATCATTTTGAATTAATATTGATTGTTCTTCTTTCCATTTATCTTCAGCCAAAATACGGTATTTTTCTCTGGTTTTAGTTGACCAACGATTTTTTCGATTCTTTTTTAGAACCTCTCTACGTTTAGTAGCGTGAATAATATTGAATGTTAATTTTCTAAAAGCTTTAACTCCAGCTGTACCAGTGTAAATAACGTATTGTCTAAGAGTAATATTTCCATTTTGTAAAAATTGTTGAACAATATCTGAAGTATTTACCATTCCGCTACCATCAATTTTTGTAATTAGTTCTGTGTTGTCTGCTCATTAATAAAAAAGACAGGAGTTCATAAACTTAGAAATCCTGTCAGAAAGACTTGTCATTACGACATTAAACTAACCCTTCAACCTTGTTATCAATCAATGCTAATCCCGGCGTAGTTGTTCCAGCTATTGCTATGAAGTCTAAAACAGATTGAACTTTGTCTTCCTCTTCAATCTGTTCAGTTAACATTGGTAGTAAAAACGCCGAAGTGATAAAATCAGACTCACGCATTGCGAGTTCGTAAAGAGAGCCTAACGCCTTAGAAGTCTTAACTTCAGTTTCCATTGTTTTTGTAAATAGGTCAAGAATTCCTGTGAATTCACACTGAGGTTCGACTTGCGTTGTAAGTAAGAATTTCTCATTACGGTCTGCAATGTAGGTTGCGATAAGCATTTTATGCTTCATCTCATCTTCTGCTGCTTTGTAAAACCACTTAGCACAGCCTCTGTATTCTCCAGCATCACACCATGCAGCCATTTGCAGGTAAGTCCTGGCATTCTTCTCTTCGTGATTTAATTGCTCATTAAGAGCTTTAAGGATTTTCTCTGCTAACATTAAATAAACCTCCCAAATCTGTCACGTCTAGCGCTGCTTTTAGTTACAGGCTTTGCTTTTTCTGTCTTTACTGTGGTAATACTTTCAATACTTTTCTTCAAATCATTAAGACCGTCAGATAATTTTGAAATACCGCTTGTAATGTTTGTTAATGTTTCTTTGCTGATTGTTACCGTTTCTTCCTCCTTAATTTGTTCACCAATTACTAAGATGTCATCTGATTTGAAAGAATTACATCCAACAAATACCGTTTCTTTCGTTATTGTAACTTTGTATTCAAATAAATGAGTTAAAAGACTTTGAACTGGTGAGCATTCTTTTTTGTAAATTGCTGCGAATTCATCGGAAACAGGACATGCAGTAAAGGTTCTTACAGAAGAATCATAAACCCAGGAATACTTGTAACCGAATTTATCTGGTGCAGTTGAGCCATCACAATCTGCATTGTTTGTGCAAAAATAAACTCTGCCAGCTGTTACACAAATTCTTCCTTCAACATTTTGTTTACAAATCCTCCCTTCAAACTTAGTTCCGTTAAGTTCAGGATGTTTAAGCACGTTGTTAATAGACATTGTGACAAACTTCTTCTCCTTAGTCGATTCCTTCACATTTTTCAATATTGTTATCGCGTTACACAACTGAAAGAACAGTTTAAAAGGGACATTTTTATCATTAATCCTTACAGTCTTGGCTGTTTTGTCAATGTGAACAATGTAAGGACGAGCACTCTTATCAGAATGATTTTGTAATGTTAATTTTTTTTCCATTGTTAAATTGCGTTAATTTCATTAATTTCATTATCTTGTTCTTCAATCTTTTCTTTACGATTCTTTGAGAAAAATTCCACAACTTCTTTACGCATTTTAGCCCATTCTTCATCTGTTTTCGCAGCGTAAGTCGAGGAGTGATACATTGAACCATTTACCATATCTAGTGCTGAATGCACGAAATACTGTAAGCAACGAATTGCACCATTTCCACTATGGTCAAAAGCGCCAATGAACATCGGATCCACAAAGCAATTAAACGTCTCTGTTCCACTTCCTTGATAACCCTTAATGTAGGTTAATCCTCCGCAATGTAATCCTGAAACACACGACTGGCTTGAGTTGCAATTTACTTTTGCCCAATCTGAAAGTCTAATTAAACACCCAACTTTAATGAAATGCCTTTCATCGGCGTATCCATTACTTCCTTCACAGAAGAAAGCATCTCCACCTTGATGCATCATTGGTGGTTCAAACAAACGTTCTTCAGCAATTTCCGGCAATTTTGTTAAAACAATTCCTGTGTCAGGATCAATTGTCTTTTCATAACGATCAATGACAATCTTATTACCATCAGCATCAAGAGCGTATTTCGTCGTTATTTCTAATGCAGCTTTGTACGTATTTAACAACCCCTCTTGCGTAATAGAAACGTCCTTAACTGAAGCGTACTTCACCGCAACATCGTGTGACAATCCTTGTTCATCCATTAACTTTGAAACTTTATCATTGTTGACAAAGTCTGTGTTAATGTAATTTGCAAACATTTCTGAAAATTGTTCCCTGCCTTTTTTATCCTTACCTCTAAGGACGGGATTCCTTAACCAACGAGTCCACAGTTTAACCAAAGGCATGAAATCCACACCTTTCTCTGCAGATTCAATAATCCTGTCTGCAAGAGACTTAGGCATTGCAATTGACGAAGTTACTCCTTCATTTTTAAGATAGAACTTCTTTGTGTGGTTGTTAACGACAATGTAGGGGCACTTTGTTTCCACTAATTCCTTAAAAGATACGTGTGTCAACTTCTCAAACTGTTCCAAAATTGGCTTTAACTCATCAAATTTCTTCACTTTATCTGCTTTTACTTGCAGCTTTACCATCGCATCATAGCGATCTTTATCAAACGTCACTACGAATTGTTCCTTTCCGTAGGAGCCTGAAATCACGTCGTTTTCGACATTAATGTTAATTACACTCATGTTTGTTGTTTTTTAATTAGCTAATTAATTAATTCTGCAAAAGTACGAAATTTATTCCGTTTCTGCAACTTTTTCTTCTGTTTTCTTTATTGTTAATTCATCTGGAATTGAGAATTTATCCAACCCAACTTCCTGTAAAAGAACTCTTATCAATCTTTCTGCTTGAGACGTTAATGTTTTAGCCTCATCATACCTTCTTGGAACGAAGTAACTGACTTCATTAAACAACTCCTTCACTGGCTCAGAATATTCAAGCAATAAGTTGCATTGGTTTACAACAGTCATATCTAAAATAGAAGCATTTTTAACCAATTCTGTCCCAAATAACTCTTTCGACTTTTCAGCGATTGCTTTTTCATCCTCGGAATTATCTGTAACAAATAGTTGAAACTCTCCGTATTTTATCAACTGCTGTAACAACTGTGATTCAACGTCGTCATCTGTTAACTTACGTAGTTTTAACGTCTGAGTAAACTTATTTGAGTATTCAATAAGGTAATCGTAAATTTCTGCAATCCTATTGTCAATTTGTGCGTAATTCTTAAAGAAGTTAATTGATTGATTCTCTGTGATTTGTTTTGCAACAAATCTTGCCGTAAAGTATTTTTTTACATCTTCGTCCACTGTAATACAACTGTCATTAAGTTGATAAAAGAAGTTACTGATGTGTGTTCCTATTGATTTAAAATGTTTCTCATTCTTCTTTGATATCTTTACTATTCTTATTTCCTTGTTGTACCAACTTATTTGTTGCAAACCTAACGTCCTACACGCTGCCTGCAACATCTCAGAATCTTCCTGAAATCCAAAGTAAACTTTACTTTTCCACGATAAAACCGTCGATGTTTTCTCCTCAACCTTATCCCAAATCAGTTCATACCTCGTCGCGTAACTATGCGAACTTACTCTTGGAGTAAAGAAAACAATTTCTCCATTAGCTTTCCTTAATTCCTCAAGCGAGGCAGACTCTTTTGCAATGACTTCCTCAACCTTACGTTCTTCCTCCTCTGCTGTGACTTTAAAATCCTCTGGAACTTCTACTGCGTCATAATCAAGACACTCAGACGAATTTTTGATTAATTCAAGAATCCTAAGCATTTTAGCCCTTTTCTCCTCAAACTTTTCAGTTACCTCTTCTTTCAACGTCTCTGCCGTTTTCTCCAGAAGTTCATCCAGTTTCTTATCAAGGTCTTCCAATTCAAGAATGACAAAACTCCTACGATCTTCTAATTGAGTTTGTAAGATGTATTGGTCTTTAACATTAGATGCCTTATCATCAGACAATTTAAGATAAACCTTATTTCCTGCAAAATGTCCCCAACTTTCTACTACCGACCTGTCAACTTTTTTGACGTAACCTCCAGTTGATTTAACGTATTCATTTTTGTAGGTTACCTCTCTAGGATACATTCCCCAAAACATGTCTCCGGGATTCTTAAACTTAATCGTCTTATCTTCAGAGAATATCGGAATGATGTTCGACTTGTCAATCATTTGAGCTAACTCGTAAAGAGTACTCCCGCGTTGAATGTAGCCTAAGGCAGAGTTCGCTTTCTCAATCCATTTCAAAAAGTCTTTCTCTTTTAATTCCTTGTTGATAATTTCAGCTGCCTCATTGGCGACGTTTTTAGTTATCGATAAAAGATAAGCCTTAGTGTCATCATTCCAAATCACTTGTTCTCTGTTAGGCGTAACAGTAACTCCTTCGTTAATAAGGTATTCTTCTCCGCTTTCTGTTTTTCCGACAGAACGCATCTGAACTTTTAATCCTACCTGACCATAACGCTGTTCTAACTCAAGTTCTTTATAATTAATCTCATTGTAACAAATTCCTACGTTACTTGTTTTATCTTTTACAACGACTAAGTGTGGGCGAGAATAATGTGAATTGTTTGAGATTATTAAATTGTCTGAGTTGTAAAGAACACTCGCCTTAAAATAATGTTCTCTTTTATTACCCCCTTCATCAACGATGTAAAACCTCACATTTGGTAAGTAAAGTAATTGAGATTCAACGGCGTTAATGAATTTGTGTTTGTTGAGTTTCTTAACAGGGGTGATAATCTCAGTGAAATTCTTTAGAGTTGTCTTCTCATAATAGATTTTCGACCCATTGGTAAGAGTAATAAATTTATTCTCTTCCTCTGTGTCAAGATTAAAAGGCCCAATTAAATCATCGATTTTCTTAGAGTAAATGTTAAGCTTGTAGAGTTGACCATTGTAGGCTGAAATCATTGTGTAAAATGGAGTCATTGTTGATAAGGGACTTTTCTGACCAAGTCCGAAACTTCCCATGAACTCTTTGGTATTCCTTTTTGTTGAGTACCCTAATTGCAATACTCCTTCCATCCTCCCATTACCAATTCCAACTCCATAATCTCTTACAACAAACTCATCACAGAATCCACTTCCTGCTTTTTCTCTGTACTCTAACTCAACGTTAATGTGTTCAGTGTCAAGCCAATCTAAATTGTAGTATTCACGTTTGAACTTACTGTCCTCAAACTCCTTACCGTGCTTAACAATGAAGTAATCCTCTTCCTTTGATTTGCCCGTGAGAATCTCAATCGCAATCTCCTTCTCACGCTGTGAATCTACTGCATTAGATGTCAACTCCCTCACAGTCGATTCAATAGGCATTGAGTAAGCGTAAACCTGAAGAATGTCAAAGACAATATCAATTGAATTAGAATTTATCTCCTTCTTAATTCCCCTTGAACCCTTTGTACTATGTGTTATTGGCTGTAGCGACATTTTTTGATATTATTTTCATTATTTGATTGTAGTATTTAAGTCTGTCATCGTCTGGAAGATAATCAGCTGTTACTTTTAAACAGCAATGACCTCCATAACAATACCAAGGTTTATGATACCCTTTAGCAGTCTTATCTCCTGAATCTTTCCTGGCAGCTAATACTCCATACTCACTTAGATTGTAAAGATGTAAATTGTGATCAACCCTTCTTACAACTCCAAAGTTCATATTATTTTTGTACCCAGCATTAGTGATGACTAAATCACCTATTAATAATTCTTTTCCAGCTAAATCATTCATACTCTGTCTGTGTCAATGTATTGTTTTTTAAATTCGTAATAAGCCTGTTGTTTGTCCTTATTTAATTGATCGACTGTGAGTTTAACCAAGTATTCTGGATGAAGTTCTTGTAAAATTAACAATTCTCTATGCCAACCAGTTTTGTGATTAAGGTACCCCATGTCATAAACCCACCACATGTTACCGTCTTCATTTTTAATTAGAAGAAAAACATTACTCGGTTGATAATCTCTGGATTCTCTGTCAATAACTAAATCACCACGTTTAAGCATCACCACACAACTCAATCATTTTGTTAGACAAGTACTCAAAGACATCATTATCTGTGTCTTTTCTCCATGTAATTGAGTTCACATCTTCCAGTATTTTTGTTGCATCTAAAACTGCAATGCCTTGCGGTGTGTCAACTAAGATACTTGTGACTTCAATTTCAAACGACGGTTTTACTGGGGCAGTTGCTCCACCACCAGATAGCGGTGTTTCTCCGAGACCATCATTGTAAAGACCCTGAACTCTAAATGTAGTATTTCCTATTAAAATATCCTCAGTGATTAAATCATAAGGGTTTCTCCAGATTGCTTCCATCATAAGTTGTATTTAGCCTTAATTATTTTAATAACTTCTAAACATTGTTTCTGATTTCTCGGTAAAAATAAATCACAAACATCATCAGCGTCGATTAAAGATTTCTTGAACAGCTTAAATCGGAGCGGGAAACTCTCGTTAAGTAACCCTTTGGTCTCAATAATAACTGGGTAATTTTCCAATCGAAAGTCTGGTTTGTAAGTTATTGGTCTTACCTTCTCACCGTTGTAAGTAAACCCCGGAAATACCTCATAAGATTTTCCTTCGTACTTAAAAGGTGTCTTTAACAACTCTAATTGCTTGTACATAAAGACTTCAAGCTTGGAGTTGAATTTCGTGCCTTTGTAAGTAAGTTTTACATTGCCAAACTTGTTGGCAACGTTAGGTTTACGTTTTATTTTCCTAATTCCAGTAACCCTCTTCATAACAGAACTCAGCAAGCATTCTTATTTCATCTTCTCCAATTTCTGTGTAGTCTGCTAATTCATAATAAATGTTTTCTGCTTGTTCTTCTGTGAAACCAAATTCTTCTACTATTTGATCGCTAAAAGAAAGTTCATCATATTCTTTAAAGTAAGTCACTATTAGCCTTGCAGTATCCAAATCTTCTTTCGTTAATTTGTAAGATTCTTTTGGTGTTTGTGGATAACTTTTCAGAGCAGTTTCAATGCAAAGTGTTGTCCAGACTTTTGGTCTAAACTCTTCACTAAAAACTAAATTCATTACTGTTCCATTCAACCCAGGTCTAGCTGGGTATTGTTTTTCCTGTTTAGTTATCTCTAACCAAGGATTGTTTTCATTCATATTTCGTTTGTTTTATTGTTAAAGTTTGTCCAAAACACCAAGGAGAAACATAAATTTCATTATCATCTTCGTCATAAGTACATGGCATTTGTTCAAACCCTTCTCCAATTCCATCACTAAGCTGTCCAGATGTGTAATCCATCAAAACATCTAATTCATCTTCAGTTAGTTCTTCTTTTGATTCATAGTTAACAACTGTTTCGAGTATTTCTACTTCGTTATTATTTCTGTACTCAAAATGCATGAAACCGTTAGTTACTCCTTTCTGAACTAATAGAACTTCCTCGTCTCCAAAATATTCAGAAAACTCTTCATCGCAGCCTATGTGATTTAATAATTTTAAATTATTAGTTCCAGATACTTCTCCAGAAACTCCTCTTATTTCAATATTATACATATTTAGTCTTCATTAATGTCTCTAATACTTGTGATTTCAATCAACTGAAAACCATCTTTGTTGTATCGCTCATTAATTATTTCACGAGCTGTTGACTCATCAAAAGCTTTAACAACAATGACATTTTTAGTTGGTTGATTTAGTGATTTGTATTGTATTCTCGCAATAAAGCGTTTAGGTTCTATCATAGAGTTTAGTTATTTCAGTGATGCGAGCAGCCATTTCTGGTAAAAGTTTTTTAGAGTATTTCTCATAAAGAATTTTTAAATCTTCATCGTCAAGAGTAATTGATACTTCTCCTAAGCCCTCACTAAAGGACATTCCACGAATACCTGGACAGGATGCTCTTGCAAGTAAATAAAATGATATTCTATCTCTGTAGTCATACATTCGATCTTGCTGTTCTTCTTTAATAGACTTGTCATTTTTTAACTTCTCTTCGTATTTTTTTACAAATTTCAAAATGTTGCTCATAGTAAATTTCTTAGTAATTGTTTAGCTTTGCCAACATCCCTGTATTTATCAATGTAATCAGAGATATCTTTCACACCTGTTTCTATCGGCAGGAAAAAATAAGGAATTCCATGCTGTAAGGAAAATAATTGTGCGTACTTTACCCCAGCGTCATCGTTATCAAAGAAAATGTACATTTGTTTGTACCTTCCTTTAAACTTCTCCCAGACTTTCTCAGGAATCCACGATACTTCATTATTAGGAGCTACTGCCGGATAACCTAATTGTTTCAAGCACATTACATCCTTTAACGACTTCGTGATAATTAATAGGTCGTTGATTTTGGGGATGTTATCAATGCCTTGAACAACTGTGTTATCAATATTGCTGTACCATTTCTGTTTGCTTAAGGGTTGGTAAATCTTACGTAATAAACGTCCATTATGATAATAATAATCGTAAGAATAACTAGTCCCAGCAGCGAAAAACATTACATCATTTATCCAGAAATGAGATACAGGCCTTACTTTGTATTCTTCTAATGTTGTCTTAGAAATGCCGTATTTCTCATACCAATATTCTTTATCATTTAACATCCAGTTTCTGACTTTAATCTTAATAACTGTCCGGCGCGAATGTTTATCAAGACCCACGTTATCGAATGTGCAATCCGATACAGAATTCTTGTTTACATTAAGGACATTTGTTACTAGATTAAAGTCAGATGCTACCATGTCGAACGTATCTCTGTAAGAGATGCCATATTTCTTCATTAAGTAGCCCCAGATGTTAGTTCCTGGATCACTTGAACCAAAGTCTTTGTAAAGCAAATACCCTCCAAAATCGCTTATTCTGCAACTTGGCTTACTTTCTTTCCGTAAGTCACTTTTAAAGAATGTGTCAACTTTTTCAAAGTTTGGACAATATCTTTTGAAAAGTTCTGCTTCGGAAATGTTATCAAGTATTTGCTCTTTGGTTATCATTTTGTGTCCATGAATCATCGGTTACTTTATTAGTCAGTTACGACCACTCACTCTTTTGTTCTGCTGAAGGTTCAGCGTCTGGTGTTGCTTGTGGTTCAGTTGGGACGAATTCCTTGAGTTGGTAGGAAATAAAACGGTTCTTCTTAGCAACCTTGAATTCCTTCATCCAATTCGTAAGTCCTGTGATATTCCAAGGCTCATGATGGCTTGTGTAAATACCAGCGTAAACTTTACCTTCTTGAACACGAACTTCAATCATTGACCTTACGATATTGTCTTTAAACAGCGTTAGAATATCACGAAGTTCTTTCACATTTCCTCTGATCAACGCTGACCAGTCATCAATAGATACTTCATCACCACTACCAGCATTAACCCAAGCACGAAGGAACTTAATAAGTTCGATTTCGCCTTCTCTTGCCACATGCTGTCCGTTAGTTTTCCACCAGGAAGCTGCTGGTTGTTGGCCTGCTGCAACACTGCAAATAGAACCAAAACTGTTAACAAATACGGTAGTAGTACCATCTTCCTTACCTTTTAATTTGTCTGAAATGAAAATTGATTCCTTTTGAATTAACTGTTTTTCGATGCCTAATTCTTCAAGAGATTTATCAGGACCACCTACAACAGGTTTTTCCGGTAATACTGATTGACACCAGATATCAATCCTTGTTTTCTCTCCTAAGTATTCAGGTTCTTTTTGTGCATTAACTCCTAATGCAATGAGTTGTTCTTGTGTCGGATTTATTGCTACCACTTTAAATGGTGCAATTCCGTAAATTGTTCGGAAACTTTTAGTTACTTCTACGTTTCCAGTGTTACCTTTAACTGCCATAGTTACGCTGTTGCTGTTAAATCATCAATAATAGTGTACTTCTTAGTTCCTTTAGTTGCGCGTTTTCCTGTTTTGTATTCCATTCCTAAATCAGATAGTGCATTAGTCAAATCATCATATGTAATATGATAATTCTCACACACTTCTAAAAACTTCTTTTCTCTTTCTGTAAGTTCTTCTGGTTTTTCTGCTGTTTCAGCCTTCATGAATTTCATTTCAATCAAAGCCATTCTCATTTGTTGATTACTTAACCCGTAACGCGAAGCAAGCTGGGGTAAAGTCATCCCCATTCCACGCGCGATAGCTACCTGCTGTTTACTTAATGTAACAGTCATAGATACATTACCTTCTGTCATGTTAGTTGTTTTTATGTTTAGTTTTTAAATATTAGCTTCCAATCAGCTTCAATGTCTTTACCCTTAAGGTGTTCAACGCGAGCACCGCAAGCAACTTCATCTGAAGCAATAAAATTTATTCTTAATTCTCCTTCTTCTGTGCGATACATGTAACCAATTGCATCAGCATTAGCACATGTAATGGATTTAATCTTTCCTGTTAAATCCAATTCTTTAGCTGAAATTTCCTTACCTTTCCTTTCAATGGACTTATCTTTCAGATGTGCCACAAGAATCAGATGATCTGTAACTGTAGCCATTCTGTCAATCCATTTCTTAAATGAAGTCCTGAGCCACAAATACCCAGCTCCATTAGGTAAACTTAAAACAGATTCCCATTTCTCTTTAGGCAATATTTGCCCCTGAGGATTTCTGTTAAAAGCTTTACCTACTAAGCTATTCATGTAAGTTTCTGTAGCTTCCCATTCACACCAGTCTTCTAATTTTGATACTGTGTCGATAGTGACGTATTTGTAAGGTTTTCCAGCTTTAATAATTCCTTGACCAACTTCCCCTAATTCCGTAAGACTATTCACTTCAACTTTTAATGCTGTAACAAACTTACTTCCTTTCTCTAAGTCAATTATCAGATTATTTTCAAGTTGACTCATGAAAGTAGTTTTGCCCATTTTAGGCTGTGAGTAAATAATTATTCTTCCTGGATTTTGAGTTGTTGGTTCAATTACTTTTGTTGGTAATTCAATCATTGTACTTTTTTAATTTTTATTATTCGTTGATATTCTTCCGACGTCATCAAATCTGCTTGGGGGAGTTCCCTGAACAAACCCGCCTCACCTAAGTAGCTGAGTCCCAATGAGATATTACTACTACCGTCTCTTGACTTTAGTATCCTTAATCCTCTAAACCTGTCTTGTAATTTCTTAATGTCATACCCTCGATAAGTTCCTAGTTGAAACATAAAAGGATTAGTTAAAGTAATTACGTAATGAGCGCTCATTGTAACGTCGCTGGAATCAGCAAAATCATCCAATCTTGGATCAATGTCGCTTGAATTAATCCTGTCAGTATTAGAATTTCCTCTATTCAACTGCTGAACAATAATAGTTGTTTGATAATAATCATTAGTAAATGAAATAGAATCTTCAACAATTTTGTCAATAGTTTGTTTGGTGTTCATTCCTTGTTGTGATCGTGCTAACTTTATGTGGTCGAAAATTACAAAAGTGTAAGTATTAGGTTTATTTGGAATGTACCTATCAAAAACTTGAATTGTCTTTTGTTGACCATCTTCCATTATTGTTATTGGATGACGCTCTTCCTTACCATTATTAAGATAGTAACCCTTTAATAATTTTGATATTCCTGTTGGGTTATTGGACCCTAATATTGTAGCAACATCTTCAAACTCTTCAAAATACTTCCTAACTTCTAGTACCTTATCATACACTTCTTGACTTATTCTATTAGACCCCCTTGAGAGTACGTAATTAACATCGCAGAGTATTCCGTACTCCTTAAATAACCTGCGACAGATTCCTTTTGTCATTAAAATATCAGAATGCATTTCCATTGAAAAGATAAACATTTTTAAATTAATATCTTCTCCAGCAGCTTTTCTCCTTAAATAATCATCGAATGGAGAGTAACACATTGAACTCATTGTGAACGATGTTTTACCAGCCCCAATATTTGATGCAATGCAATAAATTGTACTTGGCTGCACTCCTGGAACATATTCAGAGAGCTTGGGGTAACTCATGTTTAATCCTCGGTTGCCTCCAAGCCTACCCCTGTCAATATTAGTAACAACACTATCAAAAATTGACACCTATTAACCTCCTTTTTTTAAATCATAAATAATTCCTTCTCCTTTACACAATTCCTTACAATCAAATCCAGTTGCATCAGACAACCTTTCAACAATGTCTTCCGTTAGCTTATTAAATGCGTGAAAGTTTTTAAGGATGTTTACAACCTGTTCTTCCATGCATTGTTCTATCTGATGATTGTAGGATTGAACAATAGAGTTATTTGGTAAGTTATCTTTAAGTATTTGTTGCGTTATTTTGTTCATCATACCACTTTCCTTCCTTTCTGCCGGTCATCTCTCCCGGCTGGTTAAATATGCGTTCTTTCTTAATTAAACTCCCCCTGGTTTTGGCGGATTACATGGACGTCCACTTGGCCTACTATTAGGACGACATTCTGCCATTTGCACAGTACTTTGTGCCAATATTTTTGGTTTTGTATAAATCATACCCGGTTGGTTAAATTAAATTATCATCAATATAATCAGATAATAATTCTCTGGCTTCTTGTAATTTTATTATTGAAGCTGTAAGTCTTTCATCAGCTCCAATTTCTTCAATCTCATGCATGGCTTTTGTAATTGTAATCTCAGATGAATGACATTCAGTAAGATTGCTTCTTCTTGGCACGCCAGATGCGGTGTTATTGTTAGCCGCTATTAATGTAACGGTAAATGAAATATTCCACATTGGTATAAATTCGACTTTATTTGAATCGTCAAACCATACCGGGAGTAATCCATCATGATGTGGAATGATTGACGATGCTGCTCCTTTTCTACCATTTACGGTAACTTTTATTTTTTCCATACTACTTTTTTCAGTTTTTATTTTTTAGCGGGACGTTAGCATTAATTTGCCCTCGCACCCTCAAAAGTTGTATAGAACGTATCAATAACTACTTTCACGTCATCCATTTTGCCAATCTCTCGTTTAAGTTCTTCGATTGCTCTCTTTTCAGCATCCGCTTTACCTTCTTTCTTGTTGTTAGCTTCAATTATGTAACGGTAAGTTTCGCTACTTTTCCAAGGTTCATTTTCGGAGTTGTCGGTAAAGCTAACCGTACATTCAGCATAATAAGTTTTCATTTCGTTATATTTTTACAGGTTCGCTTGCTTTTTTACCTGTGTGACACAAACAACCGACCCCTAGTGCTATCTGCTGTAATCTTTGATAATTATCTTTATTCACCCAATAAAAGTTATTGGTGAAATACTTTTCTTTAAATTTTACTCTTTTCATAGGTTTGTTTTTAACTCACCGCCCGGCACAAGATTAGGTTATTCTCATTTTAGCATTCAAATAATCCGATTCATAAACTTTTGGAATTTCTTTCATTTAAACCTCCATTCCATCAGGGTATTTAGTTGATAAGGGCCTGTAATCTTCGTTTGCAGTTTTACCACATTTTTTACAAATCATTTTGGGTATTACTTGTTGATGAAAATAACTGTCATCATAACCACCTTTTGTCTCAGTATTACCACAATGTTCACATTCATAAATTGCTCTAAAATCTCTTCTGTTTTGTGATGTAATTTTTCTTATTCTCATTTTTAAATGTTTTTAGTAAATTCTTCTGGTTGAACAAATTCTTCTGTTTTTATTTCTTCAAGGTAGGTAAGAACCATGTGCGTTTTATTACCAGCGTTATCCTCTTTACTTAGGAAATAGTGACTCCTAACTAAGTAACGATAGCCGTCTTTAGCACACGTACTGATGTAATATTTCGCCGCTTTCATTACATCTTCCTTAGTGTATTGAGGGTATGTTGTGAGTAACCACGTCATATTTTTCACAGCCATTTCACGGTCGCCGATACACCCAGGTTTCTTACCTTTAAATAATTCCCTGTATTCATCAATCCACTCTGTAATACCCATGTCAGTTGAGCTATTCAACAACTCAAGAAATTTCTGACGTACTTCGATATCTTTTGGTGGATGACTTCCGGTGATTTTAATCCACCCGTCTTCCTGAAGCAAGTCATAAATTTCATTAATGTAAGTTGTTGAATAGCCAAATAACTTCATTACCAACCTCTCTGCCAATTTGTATTCTTTCTTATGAATTAACAATAAAAGTAAGTATTGGTCTGGCATTAAAGTGGAGTTGAGCATTGAATCAACATTAACCTGTAATGTGATTTTGTAAGTTTCGCTCATATTGTGGTCTTGTGTCTATTGTAAAGTATTTGAGCCAGTCTCTTGGTCCTACAGAGTGTGTAAGATTTCCATCATCCCATTGATTATCCTTTAATACTAAATTTTCTCCGTCTGATTGATCCATTTTACAAATCAATTCATATGTCTTTCCTTTAGTAAAAGCAATATCTCCATCTTCCATCCTCAAATCTTTACTGCAAAGATAATAAATTGGACCGTCTTCAATGAAAAATTTCATCCAACCATTATTACTTAAAACGTGTCCTCTTCCTTGGTCGTTAATTAACGTGCATTCGTGAGTTCTTTCACTTGTTACTTTATACTTTTGTCCTGTGGTAAATCTTTGTTCACCATTATCCATAAACAAATCCTTTGTGCAAATCATGTATTTTTTCATATCCATGTTTTTTCTGTTATGTAAACTTCATCTAAACTCGTTTCCAATTCTTCAATTTCAAATCCCAATGATGCCCATTCTGTAAGTTCATCCATTGTGATAGCGTCTTCAGGAAATTCCGCTTCCAAAAGTTCGTGTAAATCTTCAATATTAACTGGCTTTCCGTACATTATTCCTATTAGCTGTACGTCAAGATCCACTAATGAAAGTCTAGATGTCATTTCCATTGTTTTTAGTTTTAAGGTTTAAAAATAAGATAGTATTCTATCTCTTTAATTATCTCCTCTTTGTTAATGAGTTCTTCTTTTAGTTTACTGACCCAGCCCTGTAGCTTTATTTCAGGGACAGCAATTATGGTTTCTATTTCTGACATTAGTTAAGATTTACAAACATGAAAAATTTTGCATTGAATACTTCATCGTCTGTTAAAGGACTTGAAGTTAATTTGAAGTAAGTAAAGATGTTTTTAAATGGTATTTTCCAGTTCATTTTTCTTTCATCCTTTCTTCTAACATTAAATCTGCAATTCTGTAAGAGCTAACTATCGTAGTATTATCATCTATTCCGAATCCTTCAGAATTAGATAACATTCCGGTTAAAGCTGCTGCTGCAAAATAATCTCGTAAGGACATTCCAGTATTTAATTTCCCTGTTGCAGGAGAACTAACTGGAAACGCTGATGGATTTAGGATCTCTGATTTACTCATCTTTATCTGTTTTTAATTGTTCTTCTTGACTCATTTTAACTATGTAATCGTAACCTGAAACTAATTCCGCAACAACTGTTTTAAACTCTTCTTTTGGAATTTGAAAACCAGTTAGCAGAAATATTTCAAACGTTTGAAGTTTACCTGTTAAAGTGTGATACCAATGATAACTTCCTACATCAGACTTTGTAAATTCTGAGTATTTAACATCCATCTTCTTCAGTTTTTGGTTGTGGTGGTAAAGCCCAATAGTAACTACAAGAGCCTTCTATTGGACCAGTGTTTTCAGACGGACGTTCATCCAATCTAGGAGAACTTGAGAAATAAGATTGCCTGAATTCTGAGGGTGCTACCACAAAACGATAGCACCCATTTCTTACAGGACATTCATGGTCCGCGCATTTCGAGATATCCGGAGCCATTACTTAGTCGTGTTTAACTGTGAAGTAAATCTCCTCAGGATAATGTCCTCCAAAAACCCATTCTGCTACAGAACATAGCCAAATGTTCTTATGCAATTGATGAACTAAGTAGTTGCCTCCGGAAGAGTGTGTTGCGACGTAAACTAATCCTCTGCGATTCCAGATTTCGTAAATCTCATGATCATTTGAGATGTTTAATGTGACAAAATTACGTCCGCCAGATAGCATCTCAAGAACGTCATCGGCTCCTGCGACCATTTGCAATGCCCCATGTAAGCCTGGCCATTCTGGAATCACTGCGTACCAACAGCCATTAGATTCTTTCTCAAAAGACATCGTTGCTGTCAGACATTTGGTGCCTTCTGGAATCCTGGCTAAAGACAGTTTAAATAAGATGTAATACCATGTACGTTTAAGGAAGTCTTTCATGATTACTTCTTCTCAGGAACAAGCATTAAAGCTGAGCCGACACCATATTCATATTCTAATTTCCAATTGTAATCATTGTTTAACCAGAAAGCTTTACCATCGAGCCTTCCTCCTCCTCTGATAGAAATCATCACGTTTGTTGCATTTGAGCCTCCTATTTGTGCGAATGCTCTTTTAGCTTCAAATTCTACTCGTGTGTCAACAGCTTTACTCTTAGGTTCCTTAAGCCAGGGAAATGCGCCTTCAAGTTTACTTTTCCATTCTGCGCAAATATTGTTGTAACAGCCAATTAAATCTTCCTTGTTACATTCACCTGTAACCAAGTTGACTTTAGGTAAGAATTTACTTCTCTGCTCTGAGTTCATCGCAATAATCCCATTTCCCAGGATTTCCATCGGGATAATAATTGTTTCGTTTGTTTTCATTTGTTTTGTGTTTAAATAGTGTTTGTTTAATTGTTCAAGTGTTACCTCAACGTACTGTTCAAGATTATCCATTCCTAAAGAGAACTTTGAATTGGACATTCCTAATCCATCAATGTTATTAAAATAGTAGTAATGGTCTGTTCCGTTTCCTAACCATCCATTAGTACTTATTCTTGTTTTAACCTTCCTGATAAACTTCTCAAACCCATCTCTGTTAGTATTCTTGTACCTCCATTTTTCTGGGAAAGTTGTGTTTTCATTGTTGTTCATAATTGTTTCTGTTTTATTACCTGTTAATAATCTTTTCATTTCGTCGTAAGAATGTGTTATTTTTAAGTCCCAACATTCAAAAAACTCATCTCTGTTCCATCCAATATTAGGAATTCCTCTTGTCCAATAATTACTATTTAATGGTTCGGATAAGTTGTACCCAAATTTATCTGCTAATTTAACTAATTCGAGACGTTCTTCAATACTTTTACAAACACATCCTTCTCCTTCTTTAAATTCGTATTTCTCCATTTTTGGTAGGTGTTGAGTTAGTTTTTGTTTGAATCCTTCGATTGATAATTGGTAGTCACATCTTGATAGTTCGGTAAACCCCCAAGCATTTGTCCACACAAATGGCATGTTAATCTGTCTTCCACTGATAGTCAATATGGATGTAAATCCACATTCTTTAGCCAATGTGCTTAGTTCTTCAAATTGTTCGACTGTTTTACAATAAACTCCTTCAAAGAGTCCTGGTTTCCATTTTTCCATGATTTTTAAGATTTAAAAATTGTTAATTAATGATTCCAATTTTTCCCGATAACACTATCTACCTTAATATCAAAGGATTTAATAATGAGTTTAATAGTTTCTTTCATCGTATTTTCTTGTATTATTTTCCATTCTTCAGCAAAATTTTCTGTAGTTTCCGAAACAATTGAATCATGCACTGTTAGTAAAATTCTTACAGGGTAGCCATTCAGATCAATTTTTTCCTGTAAATTTATTAAACACTGCTTCAGAAGATTTCCATTTGAGCTTTGAGGAACATAATTTTTAGCTGCTCTTTCTGTTTCTCCAATAGTTTTAAAATTGTTTGGGTCTAAGTTTGGAAACCAGCGAATTCTTCTGTAATAGGGATCACTGCGTATTCTTCCATTCTCAACTGCGGTTTTGGCTAATAAGTTTAAAAACTCTTTTACTTTGGGAACTACAGCAAAGAATTGGTTTATTATTTTCTTAGCCTCTAAAGGAGTTGTTTGTAAAACGTCACTCAGTTTAAATTCAGATAAACCGTAAGACAACCCGAATGAAATGGTTTTAGAAACGTAACGATAAGTTAAATCAGGTTTCATTGGAAATGGATCTCTAACCTTCTCTATTGGAATCTTAAAAACTTTTGAACAAAGTTCTGCATGAAGGTCCTTGCCGGATTTAAAAATTTCCAGCCATAGAGGATCCTGAGAATATTCTGCAATTAAAGCCAATTCAAACTGACCAACATCACTTGTGACTAAAACCTTACCTTTCTCAGCAATAATTGCACTCATGATTTTTTCAGCCAATTCTCCGTGTGACGGGAGCTGCTGGCAATTTGGGCGTGACATTGAAATCCGCGCTGAGCCTGAAAGTATTTGCCAAATTTCAGGATGGATTCTACCTGTTTTAGGATTAATAAAAGATAAGAATTCTCTGCCAAATGTTGTTGACAACTTTAAATTCTTTGACAACAGAATTAATTCTTTTATGATACCGTGATTCTTTAAACGTTGTAATGTTTTATCTGAAACGTCATCAACAAGTATCCCTATTGTATTTAATATCTCTTTTTTCTGTGAATTTGATGCCCAATTAATAGATGTTAAATTCTCTTCAAAATTAAACAAATTTAATTGATTGTTAATTAAAGGTTGTAGTTTTACATTTGTTTTAGCCAATTCTACTACATGTTCATCTAATCTCTTAGTCGTTTCTGTAACAGTCTTTTCAGTTAATTCTGCAACTTCAATCCATTTCTCAGAATCAATTAATAATCCTTCATAAGTCATTTTCATGAAAACTCTTGCGACTCTATTCTCCAACTCAAGAACCTTTCCTAATTCCCACTTATCAATTTCTTTTAACTGTTCTTTTCTTATCTGATGTAAATGTGCTACATCTTTGGCACAGTATTTAATAACTCTCTCTGTTAATCCTTGCCGATGGATAAGTCCTCTATCATCTTTACTAATTTCAATTCCTAAATATTTCTTACTTACGTCATTCAATCCTAGGTTCCTCTTATCAGAGTCGAAACCAGCAGACAAAATACATTCAGCGAGAAATGAGTCATAGATGTTTTTAATGTTAATTCCATTATGATAAAGCCACTTACCGTCGAAAGCAAAATTATGATAAAGCGTCAACTTACTTTCCAATAAGTGTTTAACTTGAATGATTGGAACGGTTAAAGCATCTATGACCCATTGGTTATCTTTATCACCTAATTGTAATGTTAATAGAGTGTTGTTAAAGACGTCAAAGCCTGTAGTCTCTGTATCGACGCCAATGCTATCTTTATTTTCCCAATACTCAAACAATTCATTTAGTTCTGATGATACTTTTATTTTGTTTTCATCAAACGACAAAGATTGTTTTGTAACAACATAAATCATTTTCCTTTATAAAGTTTAATAATCTCTTCCATTTCATCATTACAAAGAGCAAAGGATGGAAATTTACTATCGTAAAGGCCATCAAAAGCAAGGTTTGTAACGTTGAGTTTTAGGGTATTCTTAAGAATTTCAATAAATGCTAATGATTCCGTCATTGTCAGTTTTCTTTTGTCAATTGTAATCTCATGTTTATCATTTATTGTCAATCTCATTTCATCATGTTTAAACTTAAGATTGCTATTCATGATTTCATAAACCCTATCTACTTTAGGTCTCTTTACAACCGGCTTTTCAACTGTTACTGGTTCTAAGCAGAAATACGGAATGTTAAACATACCTCTTGATGGATGTTGCATATGTATTCCAAATTGCATCGACATAAGTAGAGAATCAGTTATTGTTAAAACTTCACCAATCATATCTGCTATTCTTAGGTCAACACTGCATGCACACCCATTTTCTCCAGTAACAAAATTCCGTGTAATTCTTACCTTATCTCCATCTTTAATCTTATTAAGCTCAATCCATTTCTGTTGTAACTTAACAAATATGTCTGTTTGTGTCATTTTACTAATTTTTTGTAAGCATTAACTATTTGACTTGCTTCGTCTTTTGTTAACAGAGTATTATTATCTTGATATGGATTTGAGAATCCTATGTGAAGTAAATCGGTCTTTAAGAAATGTGTGAGTGTTTCAACAAATTCTTTAGCATTTGTTTTGTTTAGTTTGACTCCATCAACAAAACTTATTGTTCCACTCTCACTAATTATTACGGTTAACTCTCCGTGCTTAAACGTTCTACTAGACGAACAGATTGAAACTTTTCTCATTTTAACCGTTGGTTTTCTTACAGTAACAGGTTCTAAAACAAAGTAAGGATAGAAAAATCTATTTGATAAGAGTATTCCGTATCCATTAGGGTTCGATAAGCCTTTAATTTTTAAAGTTTTGTTTTTAGTATCATTCATTGGTTTACCCCAAGGCATTGCCCAACCATTTTCATGGCTTTTGGAAATCCTTAGAATTTTTACATTATCACCAATTTTTATTTTATTAAGCTCTATCCATTTCTTTTCGAGGGCTATGTAAATGTTGTTTTCTGTCATTGTTTATGTATTAAAAAAATGAAAATTAGGGCACCATATTTCAGATGCCCTAACTTAAAGCTAAGATACCAGCTTTTTAATTTCAGCGATGTGTTCACGTGTGATAGCACTTCCTTCAACCGTAATGTTGAAAGAGTAAATACCGAACATCGAAGACAGGTCTTCAAAAGCTTTAATAGCCTTCTTAGCGTCAGTCTTAGTTAATTTACAACACCCACATTGGATTGTTGTTCCTTCAGCCATTACTTCTCTTCCTGCGCCAATAGCAACCGTTTTAGGTTTATCTGGCATGATTTCAATTGCAAAATAAGGAACATTTGCCCCGTTTGTTACAATGGTATTAGCTCTGATTTCCAGAACCTCAAATTCTCTTCCAACATAGCTGTTAACAACTGCACCAATTCCACATCCTTGTTCACCGCTAACCCAATTCCTAGTAATTTTTACTGTGTTACCTGCTTTTAATCCCGTGATTTTCACGAATTCTTTTTGCATTTCTGCGTAGATCTCTTGTGTCGTCATGACTTTTTAATTTTAATTGTTAATAATTGATTTTGAAATTTCAAACTTGATTTTATTTTGTGTTAATAATGATTTAAATAATGTAATTGCATCTTTGTCTTTAGTTCTTATTGTTGCTGGTTCTCTGATATGAACTTCAAACAGTTCATCTGTTTTATCCATTTTCAACGCTTTGCGGTTGCCTGGATCTTCAAATATGGATTTCATTTCTTAATAAGTTCAAATTTGTCAGCATTATCACCTGCAATCTTATCAAATTCTTCTTGTGTTATCTTTTTAAGATCTGATACTAAAACAGGATAGGTGTAAAGATTACCATCTTCCAAACAAACTAATATTGCTGATTGATTTGTACTTCCTGATTGTGTAGATTTGGCTAAAATGTAAGTGTACTTTTTGCTAGAAAACCTCTGTCCCATTGAGTAAAATACTTCTTTCTTAACAGGTTCTAAACAGAAGTAAGGAAGGATTGGTCCAGATTTAAGGTTAATACCACAGTCCATATTATTTTCTAATTTGTTGTCAATCGTGAAGGTTCTTCCCGTGTAATCTATGTCATTAAAGTGTGAGGTGCATCCACCTTCTCCTTCCTTAAATATTCTAATGACTCTTACTTTATCTCCATTTTTAACATTGTTTAACTCAATCCACTTTTGCTGTAATTTTACGAAAATTTCTTGTTGTGTTGTCATAATTTTTTACCGTTTTTAATGATTAATTTACCTGAATAATATGCTTTGACGATTCCGTCATAAATGTTTACTGGATTTGACGCTAATGTTTCGATTAAAATCATTGCATCATCCAGTGTCTGTACTTTGTCGTAAGTCAAGGTTGTCCGAAAGTCCTTCAGATGAGATCGGTTTAAAAGATACACTGTCAACTTCTTTAAATTTGAGTTCTTTTTTTTCTTTACCATAACATGTTTCTTTTAAGTGAGTGATGAGCGATTGATGCTTATTTTTAAAGGAGAGAAATTCAACGCCTGTAAAACCTTGCGGCAAATAGTAATTGATTTCTCTCCTGCCCCTACTAACTAAAACTGTAATAACAACATTATCAATTTCTTTGGTTATTGATTTCATTGTTATGTGATTAATTTAAATTCATTTATGTGTATGCTAAATAACGTATTTAGCTGTTTCAATGGAATTTTTTGGTAATCCCAACATTCAACTCCAATTGACCACGATTCTCCGGCAACACCATTATTTCCATCATTTAGTTGAATCAGGTGTAACCTATCACCTCTACCGCTGTCTGAAGTGTGAACTTTCGCCAAAACATATTCAACTCCTTTTCTTGAGAATCTGCTTCCAATCTTGTAAAACTTTTCTTCTTCAACTTCAACTTTTTCAAGGACGAAATATGGATAGTACAGACTTTCTTTTGTAGATATTTCCTCCTCGATTTTATTAACAGTAAGAACCTTACCAATAAACTTATCCATTTCTCGTACCCAATAACCATTCCATCCGTTTTCAAAACTTTCGGCTTTCCTTAAAACCCTAACCTTATCCCCAACTTTAATATTGTTGAGTTGAATCCATTTATCATGTAGCTGTTTATGTATTTCTTGTTTTGTCATTGGTTTTTCTTTTATTAATTTCACAAATCCATTAGTTAATAAAGCAATGGATTTTTGGTTAACAACCACATTCCAAGGAGCTTGGATTATTCCAGGAATTCCTTTGTACCGATTATTAGACTTGTCACAGGTAGCAGCATCCCAATTTACCAATTCACCTTCATGTTTAGTAAAATTTTCTACGGTTATTTCTAATAGTTTTGACATAATACTGTTTTTGTTTAAAGTGTGTTTTTTTATTTGTTAATTCTTATCAGCCAATCCTGCTTACAAATTTCTTTTCCGGAAATTTATCACATAGCAATGATTATTACTAAATAAATAAAGCAGGAATAAAGAACATTAAGGCTGATAAAAATAAAGATTGGGGTAAGGGTGTAAAATTATGAAAAAACAAAAACACCCTCAACTCCCCATATCTTTAGTTAAGCCGTCTTAGACAGCTTCTATTTTTTTAATTGCTCTTTCGATGGTGTTAATATCACATTGCCCCAATGTCTTACTATTTGAAACAAATAAACACACTCCAAGCTCTTCTGCTTCTTTGAAAGTTAGTACTAGTTGTTTTAAACGCTCCAGTGAATACTCCCCAAAACCATCAATGTGTGTATTTTCTTTTGAAATAATAACGTCAAAAGCGTCGTGAGTACAATTTGCACTGTAAGAATAAATTCTAACAGGAATTTCTGTTACTTCTTCAACTTTCTCAAGACATTCAAATCTCCATGACCATCCGGAGTCTAGTAAGATACAAGGAGTATCATAGTCAATATTTGCTACGGTCATAACTTTTCCAGTGTAATCTGTCTGAAACTCTCTGAGAACCTTTACCTTACTCCCAACTTTAATGTCGTTTAATTCAATCCATTTCTTAAACAGTTGTTGATAAATTTCTTTTTGTGTCATAATTTTTGTTGTTTTAGGTTGAAAATACTTTTCATAGTATTTACAAAATTGTTTGTAAGAATAGAATTTCTTGAATTTACTACTGTTTGTGCTACCACTTCCGTACATAAATCCTCTTGGATCATTAATTAAGATAATTGTATCTTCTTTGTTTGTTTTCCAGAAGTTAGATGGATTTATTACATAATTTGAACGATCTTCAAGCCAGTGTCCTTCCATCCTATTAACTACACTCATCGCTTCTTCCAATGTTTTAACTGTAACAGCAAACATTTCTCCTTCCTTTGGTAATAAATCTTCTGGTAGGTAAAGATCTTTAAACTGTTCTATTGAGATTATTTCACAATCATGGGAATGTGCTGATTTGTAATAAGATATTTCGCAATGAGAGAAATTATTTGGTTTTCCTGAAGAATCATTTAGGTTGATTCCATGAGGTGTTGGATATCTTCCATAATAGAAAGTTTCATCGGCTGCTCCAGCATGAAATCCAAGTCTTCTCAAAATTTCTCTTACGTAGGTTTCATCTTCAGCAGAATGACATTCAACTACGTGTGATTTATTATTTGTCATAATTTTTATTATTTATTGTTTCTAATTGTGTAAAGATATTTCAAATCATCATTTAAATTAACACGATACACATTTGAAAGTTTTAATATCGTGTCATAAACTGTGATGTAGTTAGCATCCGCGTTAATTAAGACTGAGTTATCTGGAAGGATAACCTCATAGTTTTGAGTAACTATTTCTGATTTAGGTTCTTCCAGAGGTTGAAGTACGGATGGAGTTAATGCCCATCCAATAGCAATTCCAATAACAAATGCCATTGAAATGAAAATATTGTTAAATTTTTCTTTGAAAGACACATATTTTAGCTGCTTCATGTTTTAAAGTTTTAAATTGTTAAAAAAGAAACTCCCTTTTCTAATTAGAACTAGCTATTGTTTCAGTGTAACATCTTGCTAACTTTCGGCTACGAATTTCACGCATGTTACATCTTAATTAGAAAAAGAAAGAGTTTCTTATTTCTTTTATGCTTTTACAGGTTTTAAGATGTTTACAGGAAATTCTCCAGATTTAATTAACATTATGTCAGCTTGAATTGCAGCTTCTCTTTCAGTTGAGAAAGAATGACTCCTGTTACCTTTAACTTCAGCGTAAAACAGTTCCTTAAATCCTTTAGTAGTGTAATAAGCCTGTTTTTGGATGAAGTGATAGGTACGTTTAGTTAATTTTGGTAATGCTCTCATAGCTAGTAGCGTATTTCTTTCATGTACTGATGTCTTCCACCACCGTAAGCTTCAGGACAGTGTTTAGATGACACACACGACGACGTTGAGATGACAAATGCAAACAGTAAGGCTGTGAGCAAAATGTAAATTGAGATGAGCTTTTTCATGGTTTTTAAGTTTTTTATTGTTTTTAATGGTTTTATTCTACATTATAAGCAAGAGCTGTAATAGGTTCGAGAATTTTCCAGACATCTTTCCACGAGTATTTATGATAGAGTTGAAGACCTAAGCTTACCCCTTCACCTGCTCTGTAATAGGCTACCTTTTTAACAAGCATTTGAATGATGCCTGAATTGATGAACATTTCAGAATTAGCGTGACCATTAGTATTAAAAATCATTTGTTCTGGGTTATATTTTGTTCCACTGTAAAATGCCCCGAGCTGCATTAGTCTGTTGTTGACTTTTTTGAAGTATTCCTTATCACTAAAATCGTGACAAATATTCTGTTCAACAATTGTTATTTTTATTGTTTTATTCATGATTTCTAAGTTTTAAAATTGTTTGTAAAAATAAAAAATAAACAGCAGGTCTGTCTTAACGACACGTTTGAAACCTGCTGTTTAAAAGAATGCGCTTACTAGAGAAGCTCCTTTAATGCTTTACTCTTATTTTCCTCACCATCTGCTTCCTCATTCTGCGGTTAGGTTGGATTTGAATTTTACCCTCCTTAATCGCCTGTTGCAGTTTATTATCCTCTTCAGATAATGGGTTGTCACAAAATGGTGGGATTTCACGAATGTGTTTCTGAGAAATGACTTTCTTTCTTGATTTCATAATTTTAGGTTTTTAGGTGATATTTAATTTTTACATTCTGGAACAACGTTTGTGTACGTTTGACCGTCTTCAGAGGAGTAAGTAAGTTCTGTTGTTTGGTTTTTAGTTACTAACTTTCTCAGTAAACCACATTTAACACACTTAGCTTGTATTCCTACTTTGTGTCCTCCCCACGACATCCAACTATGTCTGGTTTTATTATTTGTGATTCTCATGAAATAGTTGTTTGCGTGTGATAATGTTGGCTGGAATGTTGTAAACCTTCTGTTTTTCAGACTTAGTTTTCCAGCCGTCACCTAATAGCGAACGCATTTGCATTCTGTATTCAATCTTAGCTGCTTTTACAGGATTTTCTTCTCTGATTACTGTTAAAGTCATTTTACACCTCCTTTTTAAAACGTTAAGACTTTTGTTAAATGATACCCGCAATGATTTGTAAGGAAGTCAATCTTTCCACATGAACCATTACCGAGGTCATTCTTCCTTGTTTTACAATCTTTACTTAAGACTCTGATGAGTTTTGAATTGGAATCAATTCTGATGTCATTCTTTTTGGAGAGTGCGTTAAGCACTTCATCCACCGTGTGTTGATGTTTACGTGTTTTCATGATTTTTAAAATTTAAATAAGTGAGTAAAACTGTAAGCTATGCAATAAATTGCGATAAGCTTTAAGACTAATTCGTAAAGTCTTTGCCATATTGCTTTGGTTGTCCATCTTGAGACTAAAACCCATGACGATAAAGCAATGACTAAGATGTAAAATAAAAATGTTGTTAAGTTCATCATTCAAAGTTTAATATTGTGTCACATTTAATTGAATCAATTGTAATGATTTGTTCTTGTGTTACAATTGTGGCCGAGACTTTTGATTTGGATTTATTGTCAGGAGTAAAACTGTAACACAAGAACACTAAGAATGCTAATAATATGTGGTTACCCATCAAGTTCATATCCATCAACCAGATAAGCCATGAGTAATACGGCACAGATAAGAATAGTAATACCTGAAATTATGATTATTGCCATAACTTTAAAGTTTAAGATTCGTTTGAAATTTCTTTAAGAACAGCTATTGCTTCGTAAATTGCTTTACAAGCAGCACAATCATGGTCTTCGCAGAGTTGGGTTTCCAGTAAGGTAATGACATCTTGGATTGTTTTCATGTTCTTGGAGGATCAAAGAATAAGTGACCATGTATTTTTGTACCGCTATCATCATACCACCCATCTCTTAAATAAATTTGAGATCCGTGATTTGTAGGGTTAATATTGTTTGATAATTCTTCTTTAAAGACAGAAAATGCCCATTTATCATTGATGTGACATTCTGAATTGGTTCCTCCAGCCACAATCTTTGTAACAATGTTTTTCTTTACTTCTGGTTTTGGCTCGTAAGGACGCAGAACTATTTTTTCACTGTATCTACATTCAAATCCCTTACCTTCTGGACATCCTTTATCTCCATTATTCGCAAAGAAACATCCTTTACAGGACATATTCTCAACTTCAGGCACAGCTTCAAATTCTACGCCTAATATTTTTATTTTTTCACCTAATTTTAGTATCATGATTTTTAAGATTTAATGGTTAATACCGATGCTTTTTTACGTTCGTGATTATATTTAAAGAGGTAATCCGGATGAGTTAAGTTAATAAGTTCATCCACATTAACGCGGTCAAATTTAAACTTATCCCAAAGGACATATTTAGGCACTATTTCGTTCGTCATTTTACGAACAATATCAAAGAACATTAGCTTTGAGTGAAATTCGTTGAATGTTGTTTCTGGGATTATCATACAAATACAAATTTAAATGTGGTTAAATTTCCTGTTTCTTCGAGTAAGTTTACAACTTTACCAGCAACATCATAAGGCCAATTTTTAAGAGCCTTTAAATAAAATCCTTTTTCTTTGCCGGAGTAACACGCATCATAATCACATGCTCTTGCTACTGTAATGAATTGTTTCTTTGTCATGATTCAATTGTTAATGTTCCATGAAAGATTTCAAAATGATCGCTCGTCCAATCACTGTCGTTGCTTGCAAGAAACCCTCCGCTGCTTGAACATAGGGCAACACCTGTTAATTGAGTATCAGAAGATTTTGTGCACAGAATGATTGTTTTACCATTGGATTTGGAATTTGCGTAAAGTTCTCCTTGTTGAAAACGTGTTGAATTGTGATGAGGAAATGTCCTCTCTATTGTTGTTTTTATCATGATTTTAAGAATTTAGAATTCAATTAACAATTTACCAACACATTCAAAGAACTTTTCGCTTACAAATTTGTCAGTATTTATTGTGTGATGTTCACCTATTTCAGCTGGATTACTGTATTTAATGATGAATGTTAATAAAGAATGATTTTCAACCACACGCTACCCACCACTTGTTTCAATTTAACTTATGCAGTTCAGACGATTTTATTCTCCTGCCTTTGGGTTAAATCTTTGTGCCTAAGCCTTGTCCGTTGTTCATTCGTTTTTACTTAAAGATTTTATCGTGAATTTCTTTCACAGTTTCGTGAGACACTGTAGCGCCAGTATCCGATTTTTCCGTCTTTAAGTGTGATAACTCTCGCTATTCCAGAATCTGCATCGTTATTCCATATGATGTAATCCCATCCGAATAATTTATGTTTTAGTTTGTACATAATTAAATTCTCCTATGTTAGTTGTTGATATTAAAATGATATCAAAATAGTATTAGTGCTATAAAATGCCAATGAGTATTGATTTACAGGGAGTTATGAGGGAAAAGTGTCACAGAATAAGGGATAAATGTACCTTTAAACCTATTAGTGTTCTTAAATACTCCTAAGCTCTTCTTTGACTTTATTCCAATATCTGTCATCAAAATATTGAATAACAATATCTGCACTTCCTGCCTTTAGTATTTCATCCACACAAATTAATGCACATTGTTTTATCTTACTTTGAGCAAATGAACTTTTGATGTTATCTATAAAAGGGTCTAGAAGATTCTCATACCAGTAGAATAATTCTAATGCTTTTTCTTTTGGTGTTATTGTATTCATTTCATTCTTCATATATATACTTTCTTTTAGTGCTGTATAATGCTGTGAGTATTGATACATACTTACGTGAGACGTTAGTAACGTGACGCGTTAGTATTGGGGATGATATATATCACCCTAATCTGTGATAAATATCACATTGTATTGTGACAAATGTCACATAATCAGTGCGGACAATCAATCAGTTAACTTGTATAAAATCAACAAGTTACTATTTTAACTGTGCGGACAACTATTTTGAATAGTCTTTTGAGTGGTGTAAATCACTACTACAATCCCCCCTACAAGCAAAATGTTAATTGTTTGATAATGAATGACGTATAAAAATATTTACCCCTACAAACAGTACTACAACGGTAATAATCAACCCAAGTAAGATGGATTAGGTATTTTTGTGTAATGTAAGTATGTTAGTTGTATAAAAAACAAGGAAAGCAAGATTCCCCGATTATGGAGAACCTTGCAATCCGAGTAAGCTGGAAGTGATGAACTAGCTGGTAAGCGGCTCAACTACTTCGTCCGAAACAACGGCTTTCTTTGGGGTTGCCGGTTGAACGGTTGTCTGACCTTCAGTGTAAACCCAACGATGGTTCGCTGTTACTTCTGAACCATCAGCTGCGGTGAATGTGAATTCATCGACCTCTGTGTAAACGAGCTGTCCTGGGAGTTGTGTGCCGATGAGAGACTTTGCAACCTCTTCATTCGTAACACCAGCCAAAGGAATTGAACCCGTTGGAATCTCCAAACGCTGAAGACCATTGGCGGAAATCCTTAACTTCGGAGCAGCGTCCTGAATAATTGCACTGAAAAACTCAACACCTGTGGTGCTGTTTGTTGCTTTGCGAATTCCTGTAATCTGTGACATGTGTTTGTGTATTAAGTGATTAATAAAAATAATAAGCCTAACAATCACTACGATTGGTTTGCTTAAAGATTAGTGGTAGTTAGATGTTAATGCTTTTAAAAGGAAGATTACTCTTCCCATTGGAACTTTCTGAGCCTTGTTTTAGGATGACTGTCTTTCCAAAATGCCCAAATCCAACTAGCATCTTCCACCTCACCACTGCTGTCGTAGTACTCTCTGGTAATAGTGAACCAATACAAGCATGATTGAAAAGGTGTATCAAAGCCAATATCAATACGAATGGCTCTATCTCTACGTGTTTGAAATAAGATTTTCATGGCTTTGTGTTTTTAAAGTTGAAGATTAGTCGTAGTTAAATGTTCATTTCCAAATTACTCAAAACGCTGATAATCAGCTCCCTATTATGGTTAACAGTTACTGTTGATCATGCTGTTAACGTAACTGTTGTTTGATACTATTGCTAACGACGGATTTTAAAGCGTTCTAAGAGCACCTGACTTAAAGTGATACAATTGTACCTCTTTGATGAGATCGTTCAACTGAGATGAGATAATGCAGTTTTAAGGGCATTCTATCACACTGAGACAACCTAGTGAATCGTCAGTGATTTAAAAACACCCTTAAAACTACACAACGAAGTTCAAACTAAAGCAATGGGGGTACAACCCAATCGCCAATGGTTAGCCGGGGGTAGATGGTAGATAGTCACTGAGCACGTAAATTTATCATGAAAAAAAATTATAAAATTTTTGAAAATTTACCTCATATGCAGTTTTTTAAATGTTTGGGGACCCAAGGGGGGACTATTATTATCAACAATTAGAAACAATCATCCTGGTAAACTGTTTTTATTATTTATTAATAATTCTTAATTATTTCCTTATTTATTGATATTTATTCTTTATTATTAATACGTGTATCCTATATACGTCAATTACTAAAATTAGTTTTCTCGGTCGTGTTTAAATTATTGTTGCTGTCTTCCAGCCCATTAGAGTTTTCTCCTTGACTTATGTTTAGAAATGTTGTATCTTTGCACGACAAACTAAATTAAAGTCATGGTTCAAGTAAACGATTACATCTGGTACAAAATTTATCCTAAGGGCGTTAAAGACGCCATCATTGAGTCTGACATATCCTCCTCTGGCATTAGTACTATCTACCCTATTTCCAAACCGTACACAAAATTCCTCAACGGATTCATCAAGAAAATAGGTCACCTGCCCAAGGAATGTGACTTTAAGACTCATTTCGTTGTGTATTTTGTTGATTACAAGAATGCTCCTAAAGAAATTCCCCTTATTGAGGAATCGGAGGATTAATTTTATTCCCATTGATTTCCAGTTAATTAAGTGTAAGCAACAAAAAATATTTTGAAATTTATTTGGAAAAATGTTAAAAATGTCGTATCTTTGTAAAAAAAAAAATACAACTATGGTTTATTTCATTCAAGAAAATTTAACTGGAGCAGTAAAGATAGGATTTACTGATAATATCAAGAGAAGATTAACTAAAATGCAGGCGGACAATTCTAATCGTTTAATAGTAATTAGAACAATAGATCCGGCAACACGTGTAGAAGAAAGAAAGTTGCAATATTATTTTGATTATTTACACATTACCGGAGAATGGTATTTATTTGACGAGCAAATGCTTACATTAGATGTAGCAATGTTAAACATTACTAATGTTAAAAAATCTGCTGGGAAACTTACCAGACGAAAGAAGGAGTATGAACTTAAATTTCTAGATGTTATAAATCAGATTAGTGTTGATAAAGATGTGTTTATTACTATGAAATATCTAAGCCACTGTTTGAGTTTAAGTAAATTTAAAAGCTCTAAGTATTCATCAGACATAATAAGAGATAGGATGAATCAGATAAATATAAGTAATTTCGGAACAGACAGCAGGCAAGAATTTAATAATTACTACAAATTTAGTAAATATTTTTATCCTGGTGTGAAATGGGCAGAAGTATGTTCAAATGTAGGTGTTGCAAAAGGTTCTTATTATAGAGTACGTAGATTTTTGTCTAAAAATTATGAGCGATACCAAAAAATAAATGAAGAAAAACTTGACTTGGCTTAAAATATGTTGTATCTTTGCAGAGGAGTATTTTTAACATTAACATCTAAAAATTAACAAAAATGGACGAAGTAACAAAGACAATGGAAGAGTCTGCACAACCTGTCACAGAGACTGGTTTTAGTAGCGCGCCGTCAGCAGAAGTGATTAAACAACAAGAAGACATCAGCGAAAAGTGGACTCCAGCGCAACTACGAGCTGCACGTAAGAAGTACATTAACGATAAGAAGGAAGACATCGAGATTCTTGCCGTCGATGTGCAATTCCTGCGTTTACAAGTGGAGCATTATCATTTGACGAAAGACATCAGCAAAATTAACGCGGAGATTGAGGAGATGAAGAAATTAAAAGAAAGTGAGAGTTTTAAGGAGTCAATCAAGATATGAAAATTTGGATGTGGGTTGTAACATGGTGTATTATATCTACAATACAAATACCATGTCCAGAGAAATCATATGTAGATAAGTTTGGAATAAAACACGATCCAGCAGCAACATGTTTAGTCTATCATTGTAAAATAGAATATGATTGTACTCACGAAAAACAATTTATGAATAGAGATTCGGCAAAGATGTTTTTAAAGGAAATTTCAGATGAATCTAAAAGAACGTCAGTATTAGCAAGAATACAAATAGATTCAATACTATTAGGGCAAGAGAAATACATTAAGTATGAAGATAAAGACAGATAAAGAGAAGTATTTTCACCAGGCCTTAGGAATAATCCAAGCGTTTCCCCCTTACAACAAACTCACGACGAAGGAATTACAAGTCTTAGGGGAGTTAATGAGGCACAAGAATAACGGCTACAGACCGTTGTTGAATAACGAAACGAGACGCCTAATCGAGGCCGATCTTAAGATTGCTCCAGAAATCCTACGAAACAACCTCTCAGCATTAAGAGCTAAAGGATTGTTGGTTGACAACGAAATTCCAGAGAAGTATTTAGTTAAGTATTTACAAAATTTTGATTTTCAATTTGAAGAATAATGACAACTCCAAAAACAATACACTACATCTTCAATGAGTTACAAGAGGCAGTTCAATCTTACCACATGTGTCTTGACAGACTTGAGAAGTGGGAAAGCATGTATCCTCAATACAGATTTGATATTGATTTAATGACGTCTGGAATTAAACGTAGCCCAACTGTAAGGATAGCAATTTACAAAAACAATAAGAAATGATGGCTGACGATTTTCAACTTTACGACACAAATTTACACAGACCTGATCCAGAAGTAGTGTGGACAAAGCCTAAACCGTATGTTAAGAAACTTTATATACCTATTGATGACGCCATTGAATATATCAGAAATGTTCAAACGCAAGGTAGGAGTGGTATGTTTGGTCACAGATTGTTCATAGATTATGGGGTGAATACTGACAATCAACACACAATAAATTGCTGGATGAATATGTATTTGAAACACAGTTGTAACCCGCAGAAAGAATACTTTAACAAGTTACAAAAAAGAGTTTTGGATAGGCGAGACTATTACATTTACAAAAATTCTGGAATAAAGCTATTCTAAAATGCACAAACCACAGAACCAAAAAAAGCTAAGGGAAATCGCAAATAAACACGGGATATCTTTAGCAACTGCTAATGAGATCATTGGATGTCAGTGGGAATTTGTGAAGCTAATGATGAACACCATTAAACCTTTGGACCAAGACTACCCTGTGATTAATGTAATCCATTTAGGTAAGTTCCTGATAACTAAGAAGAGAAAATTTATGTTAAACAAATTTAGGTCAAATAAAACATGATATGCGTTGATACTAAGTTCTTTAGCCACTTGATAGAGTGTCTTGAGACGCAAAAAAACATACATCTGAAACCTTACAAAGAGAAAGTACTCTTACAGGATAAGATTGATAAGACAGTGACTCAATGTAAGCAGATTGTTGAAGATGAGATTGCAGAGGAGAAAAAATCAATTAGGAAGAAGGCACTGCATGTTCCACCTGATTCATCCTTGTTTAACGAATCTGTAATTGGTCTGGAAGGGTTTGTGGAATGAAGAAATACACAGAAGTGTTTGTTTCACAGGATGATTGTGGACATTGGTACGTGGTTCCGAAAGAACTGGAAACTCAATGGTCTTCAGACATTTGGAATGACACTATGGCTGACTCTGGAGAATTTGATGAGAAGTACGGAAGGTTTAGAACTGGAGGAGACATTAATCTGGTTCAATTATTTAAAGAGGTTGAAGAATGAAGACATACAACAGAAGAGTGTGGTTAAATAAGAAAACATGTGATTCAACTGGGTCACTAGTAGCATTCGACGGAGAAGTTACAGATTTAGATTCAAAAAATAAGTATCAACAGACATTCTTAGAAATAGCCGATTGTAGAACTAAGATAAGGCTTCACAGAACTTCTGATGACTCTCGTGAGGATTTCATAAGTAAAATGAAGCTGTTGGAGAAGGAAATAAAACTATTCATAGATTATTTAGAGAAACACTAAACAGGAATGAATTTATTCACAATAGACAACCAAAAAGTAACCTACAGTCCTGAAGCTCTTACGATTAAGGAATTTAAGACCTTATGGGATAGGGACTCTTCTAAACATAAGGAGGCCGCAACAGAGGAATTGTCGTATGTGTTCTTCCTAAGTGATTTTAAGTCGCCGTACATGTCTTACGATAAGGAAGCACGAGAGAATAAGGTTATTTCTGATGTGATGTCTAAGAAAGGATGGAAGGCAGACCTTAAGGTAAAGGAAGCGTGTGACAAATACGAAGAGTTGCAGACAACGCCTTCTATGGGCCTACTAAAAGACGCTGAGTGTGCTCTTGATAAGATACGTCATTACTTCCGTAATGTTGACGTAACTGACGACGTTGAAGGAACTATAACAAAGACTCTTATCTCTAATGTTGAAAAACTTGGCGGAGTTATTAAGGGTTTGTCGATGCTGAGAGAGATGGTTGATAAAGAAGTGTCTGAGAGTAAGAGAATGAGAGGTGGTGGTACACAGGGATTAAGGGAGAAACCTAAAACTAGATGAGGAAAACAAGAGACGAATTAATAGTTGTTGCAGAACCTTGGGACAAACTTCATGAGAATCCTGTAAGGAACACTAAACATGATTATTTAAAGTTCATAAACTCAGCCGTGTTTTCAGAAGAAGCACGGCATTTTCTTAGATACGGGTATTACACAAGTGCTCAATACGGAACTAAGGATTGGACTGATTATTGGGATGAACAGGAAGAACGATGTTTAGAAGGGTATTCTGTTGGAGGCGTAAGAATAACTGGAAGACATTATTTTTTCCTCAATTTCTCGATGTTAAAAGCACGCCCCATTGACCCGGTAACAGGGTTGGAGAAGGATTCTAAAAAAATTATTACCTTCCCACGTTTTCTAGATCATCAGTATTACTTGTTTCATGAGATTGAGGAGTGTTTTGCTGAGGGGCCTTACAAAGGACAGTCGTTGATAGGTATGATTATCGCGAAGGCTAGACGTAAAGGAATTTCTTTTGTCAACTCTGGAGGAATTATTTCATACAATTACAACTTCATTCCAGCCTCCCTAACTACCATCGCTGCCTACGAAGCAGTCCACTACAATACATTATTGAATGGGACGCACTTTGTTCTTAATCATCTAAATAAAAACACAGACTGGGCTAAAAGACGTCAACGTGTTAATAGACGAGATCATTTTAGGTCATCATTCGTTTACACAGATAATGCAGGAGTGGAATTAGAGGATGGATTTATGTCTGAAGTTCAGGCAAAATCCTTTAAGGATGACCCGTTTAAAGCCATCGGTGATTCTACGTACACGATGTGTTTTGAGGAGTGTTTGGGAAAAGGTACTAAGGTTTTTATGTTTGATCATTCGTTCAAGAATGTCGAAGACATTGTAGTTGGAGATTTCGTGATGGGTGTTGATTCAAAACCTAAAAAGGTAATTAATACAACGTCTGGAGTAGATAACCTATTTAAAATCAAACAACAAAAAGGAGTTGAGTATGTTGTTAACAGTAAGCACAAGCTTTATTTAGAACAACACACAAACATTACATCTAAACGTTTTAAAAACGATGATGGCCCCAAGTTACTGAATGTTAATGAATTTGAATCTTTAATCACATACAAACACAAGTGTACCTACGGAATAAAAAGTAACGGATTAGAATTTAAAGAACAACCGTTACTGATTGATCCTTATGCATTTGGAGCATGGTTAGGAGATGGTGAGAGTAGTAGATTCGCCGTTGTTGTTAACACAGATACTGATGTTGAGATATTAAGTTATTTTAAAAGTGTTTATCCAGAGCATCACCTCTACACAATAAAGAACATAAATGCTACTTGTGTAATAATAACACCTTCTAAAAAGATTGGTAATCAAAACATTCAGAATATCCTATTAAAAGAATTAGGAGTAAGGAATAATAAACACATACCAGACTGTTATCAATTTAATTCTGAAAAAAATAGACTACAGGTTCTTGCAGGTTTATTGGACACTGATGGTTATTTGCAGAAAGGAACTAGAAGTTACAGTTATTCATACGAGATTGCTGTTAAAAATGATCTTTTAGCTGACCAAATAGTGTTGCTCGCCAGAGGTCTGGGATTTTATGTTAAAAAGTCAAGAAAATATGGCAAGAAAGATGGTAAAATACATGCTTCTAATAGGTTACAAATAAGAGGGGATTTACAAAAGATTCCTTTAAAAGTGTTACGTAAACGGCCTCCAATTGACTGGATACCAACATCTAATCCTTTAAACACGCAAATAAAAATAGAACCTGTGGGTAAGGGAAAGTATTTTGGGTTTACTTTGGAAGGAGAAAATGATGTAGATCATTTGTTTTTGCTGGAAGATTTTACAATAACACATAATTGTGGAAGATTTAAAGGACTACTTGACGCATACACCATAGCAGAACCTACATTTAGGGATGGCGACATAATGACTGGAGTACCAATGCTTTGGGGCACCGGAGGTGACGTTGAAGCTGGAGGCAAAGACTTAGAGGAAATGTTCTACAAGCCTGAAGCCTATGGGCTTAAGTCTTACTCAAACATTTATGACGAAAATGCTGTTGGTAGGTGTGGATGGTTTATCGACGATTTATGGTACAAACCTGGTTTAGATAAAACACATACGTTTCCTCTAGTTGATAAGGAAGGCAATTCCTATCGTGAATTAACACGCGACATACATAAGAGAGAACGCGATACCAGAGCAACTGGCTCGAGGTTGGCTTTCAGAAAACACATTACACAGTATCCGTTAACGCCCAAAGAAGCCTTCCTCCGGATTGACTCTTCTCCATTTGACACCTTACGTGCACAGAACCGCTTAACAGACTTACTCACAGACCAGAAAACCTACATTGACTCGATTTACACGGCGAAGTTTGTCATAGACGTTGAATCAAACAAAGTTAAGTATGAATATGACTCCATCTCAATTCCACTCAGAGAGTTCCCCATTAAAGATTGGGAACACGTTGAAGGATGTCCTGAAATTTATGAACATCCACATAAGAATCAAAATGGGGAGATACAAGCGTTGCGTTACATTGCTGGGATTGACAGTTACGATGCAGACAAGTCAACGACAGACTCTCTTGGCTCAATAATCGTTCTTGACAGGTTGACAGATAGGATTATGTGCCATTACAAAGGACGTCCGTTAGCTAACAAGTTTTACGAAACGTGCCGTCGCATTCTTAAATATTACAATGCCACAGCTAACTACGAACGTTCTAATAAAGGAATCTACGGGCATTTCTACAATATGAAGTGTATTCACTTATTGTGTGATGAACCCGACATCCTTAAAGAGAAAGGTATTTCTAAGGCGAATACACTGGGAAATTCAAGTAAAGGTACCATGCCGTCAACATTGGTGAATGCATGGGGTCGTGAGTTGTCGGCGTTTTGGACTGAGCAACGTGCATATGGTGAGGATGATGAGTCTGAGATTGTAAATATGGATAAAATGAGGTCGTTAGGAATCCTTAGAGAAATTTTGTCATACAACGACGATGGAAACTTTGATGATATTTCTGCTTTAGGTATGTTAATGATTTATCGTGAGAATTTGGCGACGAACAGAATTTTAGGCGAGTCGAAGAAAATAACCATAATGGATGACCCTTTTTGGAAACGCCACACCCCTGGTTTTCAGCCTGATAGGAATTCGATGCAAATAAAGTTCAGATAAAATTTGGAAAAAAAGCAAAGTTGTATTATCTTTGTAAAATGAAAATATTATTGTGACATGAGCAACTTAAGCGCCTTTCCGCAACAGAAGAAAAGTTTACGGGAAAAAAACGATGAATGGTCGAGGAATTGTGTTGATTCTGGAATCGAATTAATAAACTACACTCAGAATTACGGCCTGCGTGCTTCTTTCTATGAGAAGCAAACCAACTATGACTTAGCCTCAAACATTCTTGACCCTCAAGATGTTGAACGCGTGATAAATCCCTGGAAGATAAGGGGGGCGGATTTTCCTGTTGAGATGAGGAATTATCCTTTATCTAAGCCTAAGATTGACTTACTTGTTGGAGAGGAAATGAAACGTCGCTTTGATTGGAGGGTCATCGTAAAAAATGATGATGCCATCTCTGATAAGGAGAAGTTGATTAAGGATAAGTACATGGAGACCATTATTAAGCATATCCAATCGGAAAACTACGATGAGCAGAAGGCACAACAGGAGTTAGAGGCGTTGAATAAATGGCGTCTTTATGAGGCGCAGGATTTAAGAGAGAGGATGTCAACTCAGATTCTTAACGTCTTATGGCGCACAGAAAACATGCAATACAAATTCAACAGGGGATTTGAAGACGCTTTAATTGCTGGGGAGGAGATTTATTCGATTCAGATTATTGCCGGGGAACCTAAAGTCATAAAGGAGAACCCCTTGAATATTCAAGCGTTGCGTTCTGGAGACTCTGTGTTTATTGAGGATTCGGACATCATTATAAAGGATGGTTACAGAGGGGTCGGTCAGGTTTTAGACGACTATTACGACTTCTTATCTGCAGCGGACATTGATAAAATTGAAACTGGGAATAAGCTTAATAAAGCTACCTCAATGATCAACTACCCCCTCAACTCTAAGATCCCAATCCCGCAGAATTACATGCTCGAAGCCTTTGGCACAACCGTTGTTGTTCCTGATGCAAGGATGTTAAATGCATTCGGAGGAGCCTACGACACAAAGGGCAACATTAGAGTAACACAGGTTGTCTGGAAATCAATGCGTAAGATTGGAAAGAAAACGTATTGGGATGATTACGGAGATCAGGTTGAAGAGTTTGTTGACGAGTACTATAAACCTAACAAGGACTTGGGTGAAGAGGTTACATGGTATTGGGTAACTGAATGGTGGGAAGGCACGCGCATAGGCCAAGACATCTTTGTTAAAATGCAACCGTTACCTAGGATTGGCTTAAATATGACAAACCCTTCTAAATGCATGCCCCCCTTTGTCGGCACGTTATACAACATTAATAGTAACAGGGCAATGTCTTTAATGTCCTATTTGAAGCCTTATCAGTATTTGTACAACTCGTTGATGTACAATACAGAACAAGCAATTATTAAAAGCAAAGGTAAGATTGGATTCCTTCCTTTACATCTTGTGCCAGATGGATGGGATTTGGATACGTGGATGTACTACTTCAACGTAATGGGAGTGGCGGTTGTGGATGCGTTTAAAGAGAGTTCTAAAGGATTAGTAGCTGGAACAATTCACAACATTCCAGCTCATATGGACCTTGAGATGGGGAACTACATTCAGAACAATGTTAGCATGATGCAGATGATTAGGCAGCATGTGGATGATATTTCTGGTGTAAGTCCTCAAAGACAGGGGGCAATAGACAATCGTGAGACTGTAGGCGGCATTGAGAGGGCTGTAACACAGTCTTCGCATATTACGGAGAAGTGGTTCTTTATACATGATTTAACTAAGGTACGTGTCTTAGAGGTCTTGTTGGAGACGGCAAAATATGCGTGGAGGAATAAGAAACAAAAGAGACAGTTCGTTCTGGATGATATGACGACGACCGTTTTAGACCTTGATGGTGAAACTTTCGCATCAGCGGAGTATGGAGTCGTTGTATCTAACACAAGTGCAGACAGTGAGATGATGCAGGCTCTTAAATCATTAGCTCAAGCAGGGTTGCAGAACGACAAGTTGAACTTCTCAGACATAATGACAATCTACATGTCAGACTCAGTTTCGTCTGTCAGACGTAAGATACAAGAGGCTGAGGAAGGTAGGAATCAGCAGGTACAGCAACAACAGCAGGCTGAACAACAGCAGTTTCAAGCAGACCTGCAGCAAAGGGCAGAAAGTGAGCAGGCAGACCGTGACCTTAAATGGGACATAGCATTGTTACAATATCAGGGAAATCAAGAAGGTGCTGAGGAAACTGTAACAGAAGAACCTGAGGACCACTCGATGGAGATTGCGAAATTAGACTTAGACAGACAGAAACACACAGATACAACGAATCTGAAACGTGAGGACTTGGCTGAGAAAAAACGCTCTAATAAAGTAAAAGAATCACAAGAAAGTCGTAAGATTGATATTGCTGCAAGAAGGCCAAAAACAACAACAAAGAAATGAGTACAATTCATATAAAGAAATCTAAAGTTGGAACCTTACGCAAGGCAACTGAAACTAAGAAAGGGAAGAGAATACCTGCGAGTAAGTTGGCAATAAAGAAGGGAGATAGCGCGGCTATGAAGAAAAAGAAAGTCTTTGCTCAAAATGCTTGCAAGTGGTCTCATAAATAATGGACTATGAATCAATATCAATGCACAGACTGTAACACAGTTTACGTGTCTGAAGTATGCAACTGTAAGTTGAAGTGTCCAAGATGTGGAAGTAAGAAACATAAACTAGTAAAGATATTAACTAAAAAATTTAAATTCTAATGGGTAAACCAGTTCATAAGTACAATTCTTTAAAGGGTACATTCATATGTACCTACAAGTCAATACAACAAGCCGCAAATGACGCCGATGTTGATGAGTCAACGATACGCAAACAAATCAATAACAAAGACTTATCTTTAATTAAAGGCCATCTTTATTCCTTACGAAGGTGCGACAACATTCTCGAAGGTTCGGATTATGCTGTAGAGGAGGTCGCAGTAAAGTTGCCGCATAAGGCCAACATCTTGCTGATTGACATTGAAACAGCTCCAACAATAGCCGGAGTATGGCGCTTCTGGAAATACAACATTGCCTACAATCAAATCTTTGATCACAGCTACATTCTATCTTACTCATGCAAGTGGCTCCTTGACTCTGAGACCTACTCATCTGTCTTAACTCCATCAGAAGCGATTCTAAATGATGACTCAAGACTCTTAAAGGAATTGTGGAGATGGTTAGACTCCGCAGACATAATCATCGCGCACAATGGAAAAGGGTTTGATATTCCGAGGATTAACACACGTTTAGTACGTTTAGGAATGCCTCCAACATCTTCATACCAAGTTATAGACACTCTGGAAGCTGCAAGGAAATTCTTTGATTTCCCATCCAATACTCTTAAAGCCTTGGCAGAATTCTTAGGACTTACACCGAAGATTGAGAATGAGGGATTTGAGTTGTGGAAGAGGTGCATTTCAGGTGATGAGGAGGCTTTAGGAGAAATGGAGAAATACAATATCGGAGATGTGATCACTCTGGAGGATGTGTACATGTCCCTACGTCCGTACATTCGTCCGCACCCTAATATGGGTTTGTTTGTTGAAGGAGAAGTCAGGAGTTGTCCTACGTGTGGAGGATCTAATGTAATTGAGAACGGTTTCTACACGACACCGATGAATAAGTACAAGGAGTTTACATGTACTGATTGTGGGGCATCCGGGAGAAGTCGTTATGCAGAACCAAAGTTCAAACAAATGCTGTCTTCAATCTCGCATTAAAATGGAAAGTTACAAAGAGCATTCACTAGTGTTACGTTTTAGTGATGAAGGTGTGAATGAACCTAGGTTAATTCGTTCTGTCTTTGCTAAGCTTGAGAAAATAACAGATAGAGCTGGGTTTAAGCGCGACTTCGACCCTCTGGAAATTGATTTAATAAAGAGCACTATTTCTGCAATAAATAAGCAATATGAAAGGATGGAAGAAAAATAGTGCTATAAAATGCAATTTTCCTTCTAAAAATTTGGAACGAGTACGGTAAATGAATTAATTTTGTAAATGCTAAAAATAAGTGGAATATGGAAATACAATTATTTGATACGGAGTTAAACATGACTCCGATTGATATGTCTAAACTTCCGGAAGAGAGTGAGACAAAAGTAGAAGAGGTACTTAAGGATGATCCTGAAAAAGAGTACACTATAATTGAGAATATCGTTGATAAAGCTGGAGAAGAGGAAGCAACAGAAGAAAAGGAAGAGACTAAAAATACAAAAGAAAAGCCCGCCTCTGAACAGAGTGCAGACTCTTCCAAGATTCCATACTCCACTTTAGCAAAGGCACTTTATGAGGAGGGGGTTATTTCATTTTACGACGAAGACGAATTTAAAAAATTAGTTGAAGAGACTGGTTCTGAGGTTGATGCCGTAATTGAATTGAATCGGCAAACGATTGCTGAACAGGTTGAAGGATACAAGAATAGTCTTACACCTGAGGGGAAGAAATTTTTAGAGGCGCTAGAACAAGGAGTACCACTCGATAAATACATTCAAGCAAAGACGTCTGAGTATCAGTACAATCAAATAAAAGATACAACGCTGGCTGACGACGATGACTTATGTAAAGACCTTATTAGAGAGGACTTGTTAACGAAAGGGTTTGACGAAGATGAAATCAAAGATCAGATTAAAGACATTGATGCTCTCGGTAAACTAGAAGCAAAAGCTAAGACTGCTCTTAAACGTCTTAAATCTTTACAACAGGAATCAATTGATAACGAGAAATTAGAAGCCCAGAAACGTCAGCAGGCAGCGATTGAGAGCAATAAGAAGCAGATGCAGTCGATAAAAACTGAGATTGATAAACTTGTAGAGATTGTTCCAGGTCAGAAATTGAATGCTAAGATAAAAGGACAACTCTACGATGCAATTACGACTCCAGCAGAACAACTGGAAAATGGACAGTGGGTAAATGCTGTTTACGCAAAGAGATCGAAAGATCCAATCGCATGGGACATTAAACTTGCCTATCTCGACTCAATAGGAGTATTTGATGGCAAGTGGGATAAAGTTCTAGGCTCAGCAAAATCCGCCGCAACAAAAGAATTGGCTGAGAAACTCAAGGGCGGTAGCATTAGTGGAACCGGTGAACCAAACGCTCCAGAAGGGACTCCAAAAGCAAAAGACGTATTACGCTCAATGGGCGTATTTCAAAATAAAAAATAATTATAAATAAACCTTTAACCCGTTAATTTTTAAACAATGTTAATATCTAAATTACAAACACTTGATCCTAAAGATTGGACTGGGTTAACGACTGATAACCATCTTGGTGCTCTTTATATGCAGCAGCCTCAACTCGTCTCTGAGGTTATTGAACATATCTACAAGGTAAACCTTGGTGGTGACGATGTTGTTAGCTTTATCAATCAATTCCCTGTAATGTACATCGACGATGATGTGCCTTTCGACTGGCTGCTTCAGGGAGCAGATGAGAAAAATATTCCTCTTCTGGGAGCCTACAAACTTGATTATTCGACAGCTCCTACAAGAGCCGGTATTGCACGTTCATCTTTCTTCATGGAATTTGGGGAACGCTTATTTGAACAAACCGATGTAATCGTCGGAGAAAAGACCGAATTGTACAGACTTCGCGTTGTTGCAGATCCGATTTCCAGAGGAACATCTTGGATTTACGAAGTACAGCTCGTCACAGGCGATGACACTTTGTTTGTTCCTGCAGACGAACTCACGGCTGGTAAACGTTGGTCCAAAGACTATTCGCTGGTTGAACAGACTTTGTCAAAGCGTGGTGGTGGAATAGTTCATACAAGTCCGTTTAGGATGCGTAACTGGATGTCCATGATTCGTAAGCAGTACACTGTTCCCGGCAACATGATTCGTAAGGGTCAGAATAAACCGTTGGCATTTGCATGGGTTGATCAGGACGGCAAGAAGATCACTTCTTGGCTTGGTAAACTTGACTGGGACTTCCTGACACAATTCCGTAGGGAACGTGCTCGTTTGTTACTGTATGGTGATGCAAATAAACTGCCTGATGGAACATTTGGTAATGTAGGTGAATCTGGATATGAAATTCGTTCAGGCTATGGTTTGTACGCACAGGTTGCTCCTTCTAATTTGTTCTTCTACAATTCGTTTGACCTTGACTGGCTGACAGAAATTGCTCTTGGTTTGTCTGTAGGAAAACTACCGGAAGATGAACGTAGGTTTGTCCTCTCAACTGGAGAATATGGCGCCTACGCTTTCCACAAAGCAGTTCAGGATAAAGCTTCTGGATGGTCTCCCAACTTCAATCAGGATCGTATTAAGATGACAGGCAATAAGATGTCATACAGCGGACAGTTTATGAAATATGTCTCTGTGAACGGCATTGAGTTTGAAGTCATGATTGATCCTATGCTGGATAATCCAGTGCGTAATAAGATTCAGCATCCCGATGGTGGTCTGGCATCAAGCCGTGAATACAACCTGTGGGATTTTGGAACCGCCAATGGCGAGCCTAATATTCAGAGGGTTGCCATGAAGGGTGATGAGGAAATCTACAAGTACATTCCCGGTATGCGTGATCCTTTCACTCCTTACAATAATGTAACTAAGCCTGGTATGGCTGCTACAAGTGTTGACGGATATGAAATTCACAAGCTCTACATCGGAGGCTTAAGAGTTAAAAACCCAATGCGCACAATGCGTATTGTACCTAGCTTGTTAGCCTAATTAATGATTAACAATCATCAACAAATATTAGACGATTCGGTAGGGTTTGCAGTTATTTACAAGATTACAAGCCCTTCCGAAAAGTCTTATGTGGGGCAATCAGTTAATTTCAAGGAAAGATATTCAACATACAGAAGATTAAAGAAGAATAGTATTGGAAACAAGATATTTAATGCTTTAAATAAGTACGGTGGAATCGAAAATTTTGAAATTGAATTGCTTTGTAAAATACCATTAATTGATGATTTAATAAACTTAAAGAAACAGTTAGACTCCTTAGAAGTCTTTTACATCAAATATTGTGACTCGTTTAACTGTGGTTACAATTCAACAATAGGAGGAGAAGGATCATTAGGAAGAATAACTAAAGAAGAAACTAAACAGAAAATAAGTATTGCAAATAAGGGGAATAATGCAGTTGATGATGTAATATGCACGTGTGCAACTTGCGGAAAAGAATTTGGAGTGCAGCCCTGGTCTTTCAATAAAAGGATTAAACAAACTAAAACTGGCAAACTATTCTGTTCTGTAAAATGCACAGCAAAATACAATAGAAAAGAAACATCAATCATAACTCCTTGTGGATATTGTAGTAAAGACATTATTTACCCTAAATGGAAATATAATACAAGAATGAAAAACAGCACGACTGGAAAATTATTTTGTGGTACTAAATGTTACAGAAAATATTTAAAAGAAAAAGCTACCTAGGTTTTTATTTTTGAACCTTAATCAAGGATAGGTACAGCAGAGTGGAGCAGTGGTAGCTTGTGAGAATCATAATCTCAAGGTCGTGGGTCCGAATCCCACCTCTGCAACTACGAAGTGGAAGAGTTAATTACTAATTAAAAACAAGTATGGAAACACAAGTTAAGAGGAATATTATAAGTGAGGGAATCGAAAAGGGTTTCCTTACTGATAAGAAAGTTAAATTGATTGCAGTACCTCGTGATGGAGCAATGATTTCTGAAAAGACACACGTTGGTTATTACAGGTACGACGGAACAAAAGTTAGTTGGGTTCTGCCCAAAAGTCGCAGCACTCATAACCTAGTTCAAGTATTAACACCAGAAGAAAGAGTATTTTTTGAAGAAGCGTTGGATATTGATCTTAACATTTACAAAAAAGAGGATAATTTTTGGCACACGTTTAGAGTTGAGATTGAGAAGGGGGATGCTTTCATGCAATTCGGACTTGAACTTGATTTGAGTGAGCCAATGCAGAATTTAAAATGGCGTTTGTGGAAAACAGCACCGTTTGTTGCAAAGTCTTGGGAAGATCGTTATGAAAGCGGAGAATACATTTTAGCTCTTGTGGATTCAGATTATCAAGAAGTGCAGCGTGCTAATAAATCAACTAAGAATATCAAAGCTTACAAGCACTTGGGTAAAATTGAAGGATCAAACGTTAAACTTTATGATTTCTTGTCAATCTATTCATTGCAGAATTTAAAAGCTAAACGTCCTGATTCTGATGCAAATACAGAGGCACTTGTAGCACAGGCACAAGAGATTATTGAGAATGACATCACCGGCTATCTTGCCATCGCAGAGGATCCTTCTTACGAGCAGAAGTTATTGGTTCATAGGGCAATAGGTGCTGGAGCGATTGAGAAGAAGTTTAACTCTAAGGAATACATGACACCTGAGGGAAAACACTTGGGTAATAATTTGGAACAAGTTATTCACAACTTGCTTGACCCAGATTATCAGGAAGATTACTTAAGGATAAAAGCCGTTGTAAGTGCGACACAGAAGAAAAGTAAAGAATAATGACTAACGCAGAGTTAAAAACCAGATTCTTAATAGGCTATGAGTTCGTTGCCAACAATTTAGCGCCGGGATATCTCGACTCTGAAATATCTGGATTTTTAAATCAAGGCATGGATTTGATAGTTGATGAGTTGTACGCAAATGGTAATATTGGAAGTATTGCAGAAGTTTTAGTGAAAACTGAACCGGGAATTGTTGCTTACTTAACTCCAGCTGAAAATTATGGGAATTATGCTTATTGGACTGTGCAGAATACTCTATCAGACTTAAGACATCTGGTTAATGCAAAAGCAAAAGTTCTTAGATATCAACCTTTTGCAATAAATTCAGAGTGGATTGAATGCGAGCCGATTGATAATAGGATTGCTGAGAAATGGGTTACTACATCAATAAACATGCCTATTATCATTTATCCTAAAATAGTGTGGCACGGAACGGTAAATGGATACGCAGTAATATTTGATGCTTACAGTTCAGTTGAGGAGTTTCAGGTGATGTACATTAAGAATCCTGTAAGGATAGACGTGGCTGATGGATTAACGTGTGAACTCCACACAAAGCTGCATCAGAAAATAGTTGATAAGGCGATTGCCTTAGCGATGAAAGCAACTGATGCTGAGAGAGCACAAAAAGAAGTACAAATAAATCAAGCTTTATGACAGCGTTAGAAATGAAATACAAGTTTGATATTAAGATGCGTCAACTTCTTAAGTCTTTAAATCATCCGTTTAACACGCATGAAATAAACAGACTTTTGAACGAGGCTCAACTTAAGCTTGTACGTCAGTATGCTGATGTATTTGATAGGAATGAAGACGTCAGGAAAATCTTAGCAGTTTTGGTAGATGCCGGAGAAGTTACATCATTTGCTGTTGGAAATACATGTCATCCAAACGGAAGATTAGTTACACTAGCAAGCGACGTTCTCAATGTTGTTTCTGAACGAGTTAACAATTCTAACGACATTAAAATTAAACCGATGTCTCAGGATGAGTACATTGTAAATATTAAGAATCCATTCAAACAACCAGATGCTAATACCGTTTGGAGATTAGACAGACTTGACTCTCAAGAATTAATAACAGATGGAATTGTTGGAATTATATCGTACCAGTACGACTACATCAAAATGCCTCCAGACATTAACATTGATACTGGGGTAGATTGTGCTCTACAGAGTCAGATTCATGAGGACATTATAAATCTTGCCACTGAGTTGGCGCTTATCATCATTAACAGACAATTAACTAAAAACAATAACGAAAAATGAAACGATTATTTTCAATTCTAATCATGCTGTTTGTTTCCACAATCCTTCTTGGACAAGTAGTAACTAATTACAAAGAGGGGGATTTTACAGGTAAACAACTTAAAGCCAAATCTTGGAAGTTTGACAATAACTGGCTTATTGATAAAGGTGCGACCGGAACTATTAGTTGGAAATACAACGGAACTGCTGTAGCTACAATGACTTCAGCTGGAACATTCGCTCCTACAGCACTTAGTACTGCAACTTTAACTGGAACCACAACTACGGGAACTACTATTACAGCCACAACTACTCTTGGTGTAGGGTCTCAAACTTTAACACAGACCAATACAAATATGGCTACGCTCAATAATTCTTTGAAAGTAACTGATACTCTGTTCCTTGGAGGTGTTGTTCAATATTTGATGAGGACCGCTGGAAACAGTAATAGGATTAATTTTGAAGGTTCTGTAGCAACTGGCGCAAGTGATACTATTACTGCAGGACTTGGTGAACTTACGTCTCTTAAAGTTTCTGGGACATCATTACTCTCCGGAGCAGTAACTGCATCTGTATTACCTACATTTAGTATTGCTGCAGGACAAGTAACAATGCCTGCTGCAGATACAATTGGATTCGCAGTTGCTGGACTTACTACTAATGCAATTGTATTAGTATCTCCAGTAGGAATTCTCGCCACAACTGATACAATGCCGTATGTAAAAACAGTTCGTGCTGGATGGCTTACACTGGGAGGGAAATACGCCAGTGTTTCAAATTACTGGATTCCAAAGAAATAACTATTTTTAATTTTTGATTTTTTTTTATTAACTTAATACAAAACTAACAATGAATCTTTATAATCAAAAGAACATTCTCAGCGTAATTGTTGGGAAAAACGAAACCTATGTTGCGGAAGATGTTTTAATTGATAACTACGCCGATCTTAATGACGGTAATGTAGCAATTATAGACTTGGATAATGTCGTTAGAGATACTGCTGCTGGGTCAGCCTTGGCTGCAACTGAAATACTTAGGTTCGTGACCAGAGTCGGAAATCAACTTATTTACACACCTCATTTTAAAGTTGGAGACATTGTTTCAATGACTGCTAAGGGATATTTAGCCGCTACACAGCAAGTATCATATCTTGGCTACGTTGGTAGCGGAACTGGAAACATTGAAGCAATTGACAACAATGAATACATTTTGCGTGTTCTCGTTGAAGGAACAACTGCTCAGTTTGGTAACAAACAGATGTACAAGTTTGGTGCTTACAAATCAGGTAATGCCGCAACTTCTGCTGAAGTAGCGATTGGTTTGGTTGACAATCTTGTTTACAATTTTAAACGTGAGCCTATTTCAACAATTAAATTTCAGGCTATTTGTAATGTAGCGGTAACTACTGCTAATGGATTCAAAACTGGTCAGGAAGTAACTGTTGTTAATGGTGAGAATTTTGTAACCTGTGAAACTGACGTTACTTACACGGCAGCTGGAAGTTCTACTTTGGTTGCTGGTGACTATCTTAGGATTGGTTCTGCAACTGATACTAACGCTGCTATGACACTAACATCTGGTGTCTATGAAGTAACAAGCATTAGTGGAACTACAGTTTATCTTGATAGGCCTGTAACTGCTGCTTCTGGAACTTATGATGATGCTGGTGGAACACCTACAATTGAGGTTATCCCATCCGCTACTGGATTGGCTGCTACTTGGGGTATTAAATGTACCGGTATTGCAGCGTCTAATTTTAAACCTGGTGTGTTTGATGACCAGCTGGTACGTTTCAAACTGGAACCTGAAGGAATGGGCGCTACTGCTGTGACTTACACAACTGCTGCTGTTAAGGGCTATGGTACTTACAGTCAAATTGCTGAGCTTGAATGGTTTGCACAAGGTAATCTTACTCACGGATTTAGAGTTGATACTCCTCCTGTAACCTTACACGCACAAGCTGCTTCTGGTAGTACTTACGAAACTATTACTATCAAGTACAAGATTCGTGGTGGTGGTCAGGATAGTGTAACTGGAACTACTCCAGACTCTTATGGGGAAATCCTCTTGGCTTTTGTTGTGAATTCAGACTGTGGAGATAAGATTCACGCCACTCTTACTGAGTATCTTACTCTTGCCGCTTGGTAACAACTAATAATTAAATCTGAAAAATGGGGTGAGCTTCGGTTCACCCCAAATTTCAATCTTTTCTTTTTTTGCTTACTAATTTTAAATTTTAAAAATGGCATTAGCATTAAGCCTTAGTTATTTACAACAAGATAGTTGCGGAGAGTTGGTGCTTACAGATACGTCTGGTGCCTACAATGTGACTACAAATCCTACTGGCTGGGGTTCTCCTAATTTAGCTTGTGATACCGGCGCAATAACTTACGCTGAGATAATTATTAAAACCTACACTGACTCACTAACTTTATCTGATACGTCAACAGTTGACGTTATTGCAGACTGGAAAACATTGACTACATTAACGTCTGCAGCATTCGATACTGGAACCACAGTGTCAAACATGATTTACACAATTCCTCTGAACTTACCAGATGGAGTTCATCAGATTACTTATCAAGTTGGAGATGGGGCAACTTACGCCAACTCAACAAATCAAGCAACGATTACTTACAACATCGCAACTTACTGTAACATAGAATGTTGCGTCGAGCAATATCTAGCAGACTTGCACAATAATTACACGTGTGTAACGTGCAATAACGATTACCTTAATAAGACACAAATCCTTTGGACTCTATTGCAAGCACTAAAACTGGCGGCATGTAGTTCAAACATTGATACTTATTTAACAATATTAGAAACACTGCAGACAGCATGTTCTGATGCTGGTTCTACGTGTTGTTCATAACCCTTTAATAATCAGTTGATATGAGCTGCCAAAGCACTTACAGCCCCCCGATAACTCTCCCAACAGCATTACCAGGAAGCACTGGAGCAACTGGTGCAGCTGGAGCTGATGGGAATAGGGTATTAATAAATTCTTCAGGAACTTCCAGCGGAACTGGAAATCAATCTATTGTTACTGATTCAATGACTGGTGGAACTATTACACAATATGACAATATTGAATATGAGGCTTATTGTAGGTTCACTACGTCGTATGTTGGGACGGTGTATTTCAAATTGGGAACTGAAACAATATTAACCCATTCAATTGGGGCAAATGATGTTTACACTCCACCTGTTGGAAAAACTGAATTTGTTCTGTTACTTAAAGCAAGAGTAACCTTTAAAACAACTGCTACAGAAGATTATGTCTCTTCAATCGAAGCTGTGGAAGATTCTGTAACAAAGGTCACAAATCCATTAGTTTCATGTACAGAGAATTCTGCAAATGCACTTGATTTAGTGTTAGGATGTAATCCTTCTGCTGGCACAGTAACATGTGATTATTTTATTGTAACAAGATCAAAAGCTAATTTGATTTAAAAAATGGCAATACAGAAAATACAGATGTTGGCAGCTGGTGGTACAACTACTATTGCCGACAACAACATATTTAATTCTTACTACGTTTACACGGCCGCCACAGTAACGTTATCTTCCAGCTTTACCGTCACAATGGCAACACCCAGGAATGGGCAAAGAGTTAGGTTTGAATACAATCCTGGAACAGTTACTTTAGGAGGTAACACAATAACGTTTATGGGAGTTACAATGCCAGATGATTACGCTTCAAAAAAAGTAAATGTTGATTGTTACTACAACGGTTCAGCATGGACAGTTGACTACACTCCGGCATTTCAGGAAAGCGATATTGTTACTTCTGCGATGATTAAAGACGTCGCAGTTGCCAAAGTCACAGGAACTGCTTCAAAACTCATGGAATTTACAGCTGGTGGAGTAGGTCAGGCATCAGCGACTACTACGACTGAAGCTGCATTTCTTGCAGGAGCTGTCGCTGGAACAGTTGCGGTTAATAAAGTAATCATCCCCACAACAGGCAAAGTCATTGATGAAATTGATGTCACCTTACTGAAAAAGGGTGGAACTACGATAACTTCAACTGGAGCAGAACTTAATAAATTAACTGGAGTTACAGCAACACCTGCGGAAATAAATGTAGTCGCAGGAGTTACTGCCGGAACAGTCACTGCAAGTAAAGCCGTTGTGGTTAGTGCTGCTGGTAAGGTTGATACATGGGACCCAACAGTCCTTAAAATAAACGGACAAACAGTTACAGCATCAGGAACAGAGTTATCTGAACTAAATTCTGCTGGAGTTGTAAACGCGGATTTTGTTGTTCTTAAAGACTTAGCCGCAAACGGAGTAGTTGAAGCAGATCTTGCTTTAATAGCTGGTGCAGCGTCTGCAGGATTAACCGCCGCAGACCTACAAGGAGTTGCTACAGATGCTGCTGCAAGAGTTCGTGTAAAAACTGCTACTGTAATTACAGACGGTTCTATTGACAATGCTACTGGAGTTGTGTGTTTAACATTAACTGCTGATACCTCATTAACTTTGGCTGACGGTTCTACAAATTCTAAACAAGTAATAGATGTTATTATTGTAGCAAACGCCGCCTCAGCATTTGATGTAACTTTTACAGACACTGGTTCCACATTTTATTATGCTGGAACATCAGCAAGTGATACAATAACAATTGCAACGCCAGCACCAGGTTCAATGATTAAGCTGGTTAATTCAGATACAAATAAGTGGGTAATAGGAACAACGTAAAATATGAGCGCATACAACGATTACATGGTCAAAGTATCAACGTACTTCGTTGCACTTGCAGACCATTATTGTAAATTACTATCTCAAGGCGTAGATGATTGTTGTGTCAAGATGAAATTAAACATCTTGGCTATGTATTTGGATACTATTCCAAGAGTTAGCAATGAGAATTGCCTTACCAACGCACAACTCGCCGCAATTTCAAATCACATCAATGAATTAACAGGTTATTCTGGTTGGGGAACGTTAACAAATACAAACGTAATAACTCCTCCAACATCAATCGTCGTCTCCAGTAGTTCCGCAGTATTACCTGTAGCATGGAACATTACAATAGGTACTGCTCCAACAATAGTCACGTTTGACCACACGTTAGGAGTCGGAGGAACAAGTTGGGCAATGACTTACATCGCAACGACATCCGGAGGAGATTCTGTATTTGTGAAGTCTATTACAAATAGAACTTCAAGCGGATTCACCGTTGATGCCTATGAAGATAATGTAAATTTTGAAGGTTCAGCAACATTAATTGTTTAATATGAAGAAACTTTTTTTATTATTATTATTTTTATTACCTTTATTTGTATTAGCCCAAGCTCCGATTAAGACGGTTAAGCTCACTGCTAATGAAATTTATTTTGCAGCACCAACACTATCATCTAAAGATTGGATGATGGTGGTTGATACTGTTACTGGAAAGGCTTACGTTAGACGCGTTAGTGATTTAGTTAGTGGTCTTACAATAGATACAACACATTTTCTACACAGTTCAGATTTGTTGTGGCAATACGACACAGATAGTGTTCTTGTAAATAAGAATGTAAATGGTAAAATAAGAATAAAAACTGTTGAACCAGGCTCAGCTTCGGACAACTTATTAACTAGAACATCTGGCGGAGACATACAAGAAATATCTGCTTCTACAATCTCAACACAATGGTACGAAGGAAGTGAGGTATTATACTATATTAATAAACCGTTTGTAGGTATTGGAACTAGTAACCCAACAACCGCATTAACAGTTGTAGGAACAACTATGGTCGATGATTTGACTGTAAACGCTGATGCTAATGTATTCGGGTCATTAGAAGTTGCAGACAGTGTTTATCTCCCCCCCGTAATAACCTCGCCAAAATCATTTTCCGCTGTCTCTGATTTTACAATGGTTTTCATCGGAGATATGCACCAGGTAATCCCGACAAACAACTGGTCAATCGCTGCCAATTCAATTACCCGCTGGATTAAGGCGCACAAAGTTGATAGCAATATTGTAGCAGTTATGGTCGGGGGGGATATTTCAAATGAAGACGCCGAATGGGTGCAGGCCATAAAAGGATTTGATACGCTGGCAGTAAGTGGGATTCCTTACATTGCCTCGATGGGTAACCATGACTATACCGACTTACCTACACGTGACCGTACCGGGTGGAATACCAATCTACCTGTATCAAGATTCTCGGATGAAACGTGGTACGGAGGTGTACATAATTCTACCACTGCCAATATGTTCATAAAATTTTCTGTTGGTTCAGATGACTTTCTGATTTTAAGTCTGGAAATCCTGCCTGAAGATGCAGTCCTAACGTGGGCGGATAGTGTTGTCACGGCCAACTTTGACAGAAAAGTAATTATCTGCACTCACTATTTTTTGAAGTACACCGGATTAAGGGCTACCAGTGCTTATTCTGATTTGGGTGTTGCTGGGAATAATCCTACGCAGGTGTGGGATGAATTCGTAAAGAACCATGAAAATATTATCATGGTTGTCAATGGTCATGATGTAGGCGGGATTGGGTCTGCAAAACTTGTCTCTGTTGGTGACAGCGGAAATATTGTCAATCAAATTTACAATAATTATCAGGAAACTACGACCGGGGACATGGTGACCGAAATCATGCTTTTGAATTTTTCCCCCTCGTCAGGAACCATTAACACCACGGCTTATGCGACGCTTACAAATACTGTCGATACGATTGGGAATTATCATCTACCGTACACCCCTTCCGTATTTAACATGGATTTAAGGAGTACGGAAAACGTCTTAGCATCAGGGGATATTTCAGCAGCCGGGGTTATTACGGCTGATAGGGGGGTCCAAACTTTTGGTGATATTTCAAGTAGCAGTGGACTAAACATTGGAGCAAATGCGAGAATTGATAGCGTATTAACAGTTAAGGGTGAAACCAAGTTAGATTCAAATGCTACGGTAAAATATGATTTAACAGTTAAAAAAGATTTATACGTTGATTCAACTGCAAATATTACCGGGGATCTTAACGCCTACGATGATGTTAATATATCTAACGACCTGTTTGTCGAAGATACAGTAAGGATTAAAAGTTTAAAACAGCAGACTTCTGTTAGTTTAGATTTGTATGCCACAACAGCCCCAACAATGAGATTAAAAAGCTATGGCGTCGTACCTTCAATCAGATTTTTCAGAATAAACGGAAGTATCTCAACACCTACGGCCACCACCACCGGACAGGCTATTGGCTCAATTCAGGGTTGTGGGCATAATGGAACATCCGAAACGCTCAACCGGGCACAATTTGGAATGACAGCGGCAGAAGATTGGACTTCAACAAATAATGGAGCATATGCATGGATAGGCACCACCGGGATAGGTACTACTAATCAAGTTGAACGAATTCGCATAACCGATGCTGGCAACGTCGGCATAAACACCACAAACCCAACCGCAACTCTTCATGTTGCAAGTAAATCGGCCTCTGCGCCACAGTTCAGGACTTACACATCAGTATTAGGTGAAGCAAGCCCTACTGATTCACTTGGATTGTACGTAGACCCTACAGGCAAGGTTGGGGTGGGGACTACGGCACCGACATCGCCATTGCACGTTGTTGGCGCAATTTACGGAACAACGACAATTACAGGTATTTCAAATATTCAGACAAATCAATATACATCTGCAACAACGGCTGATTTGAAAATTTCATCCCGTATTGCAAAGAGCATACTTTTTGAGACTGAATATGGTGGTACTGCATCCGAAAAAATGCGAATTACTCCATCGGGTGTTGGCATCGGCACCACGAACCCACAGGCAAAACTCCACATCAAAGACGGGGCAATCAGGGCGGGGGTGATAGCGTATGCAACCATTGATTCAACCAAGATGATAGCCCCTAAATTCATCGCCACGGCAACAGATACGACCGGAGTAGGTTCAACTGCCAATGTAGGCTCGATGATGTACTACAACGGACACTTTTACGGGCTGGTGGCTGGTTCACCGCCTGCATGGAAACAACTTGACGCACCGTAATAAGGATTTATTATGAAACTATCACAATCACAACGGATATTCAGCCTGAACTTAGCCAAACTCATAATTTGGATATACGACAACGGCATGGAGTGTACAATGGGAGAGGTTTTGCGCACCCAAGAACAGCAAGAAATCTATGTGAAGTCCGGTAAGTCGAAGACAAGCAATAGTAAACATTTGCTGAAATTGGCGGCGGATATTAACCTGTTCATTGGTGGCGAATACAAGACTGATAAGGAGAGTTACAAAGAAATGGCCAAATATTGGAAAAGTTTACACGAAAATAATGTGGCTGGTTATGATTGGGGATGGGATAGTAATCATTTTGAAATGAAGCCACAATGAAATGGCTTAAAGAAAACGTTTCTTTACTAACCTTATTCTCTGTAATCATCTCCTTATGTGTTTACATTTATCAAAATGACAGGAGTAATAATAAAGAAGAGCATCAGAAACTTGAAGTAAAAATCGACAAAGTGATTGAAAAAATGGATAATAACGAAATTCAAAAATATGAAAGATGGGAACAGATAATAAGCGATTTACAAGACTCTTTAAACAAAAAGAAACAACCATTAAAGAGGTTTCAGACAAAATAAAAAGATTAGGCGAATTAACAGAACACATTGTTCAACTTAAAGACATCGCAACATTTAAAGAAAATAAAGTCAATTATTTAACAGACTTTGGTTCGTGTGAAGGAGTTGGAGTATTTAAGAATAAACATGTTGCAGTTCAAATATCTGAAATGTCAAAAGAAACAAAGTTACTTTGTCACGAACATATTGAGACTGAAATTTTAGTACTGTACGAAGGAGACTTATTAATAACCTTTCCAAAATATTCTACCAACGTTGTTATCGGAGAACCTTTAACAATTCACCCAGGAACTCCACATGAAGCATCTACAAATAGCGGATGTAAAGTGGTTGCAATAACTATCCCAGCATCTACAGGTTATCCACAATCTAACATTACTACAATATGACAGAGCAAATTCATTATGTAAGTGTGGTTCAAGACCCAATTTTCTGGACCGTAATCGGATTCATCCTGGCGGCAATAGCCTTACTCTACAAACTTATCTACAATCTCAATGAAAAGTTAACTAAAGCAACGACATCTTTAACGGTTGGAATGGATAACTTAGTTAAAGTCTTGGATAAATTTCTGGAAGATCGTAAAGATAAAGACGAGAAATACTACGAATGGAAAGAAAAAGTAGACGAAGTTAAGATTCAACATAAAATGATGACTAATGCTGCACAAATTATTAAATCTCACGAACAAAAAGAATCTGATTGATGTTAGTATTGCAGCGAGAAATAAGATTAATGAACTTTATGACGAAGATTTAAAGGACGCAATCTGTGAAAACTTACATGAATTAGAAAGGGAACTAAATTTTGTTGACCAACAACTGAGAATATTTATTAACTTAAAACAAAAACAAAATGATAAGATTAGATTACATGACACTTGATGAGGCTCGGTACATTATCGACCATCAAACAGAAGAAACTGATGCTACAGCGGAAGAATTGTTGTTTTATTACAATCTTACAATTGACTTACAGGAAGACTTTGAATCCTTTGACCCTAATACAGACGAAAAAGTAAGCGGAGAAGCTTTAAAAGAAAAAATACTCAGCGATTATTCACCAATGAAAATAAAGTAATGAAAAAGATTATCACACTATTGATGTTGCTAATGATTACATTTGCAGCATTTTCACAAGAACCTGAATCTGTTATTATTGGAAATCAGATTTGGATGAAGAACAACCTTAACGTCGGGTCGATGGTTACAACGCCACAAACGAACAATAACGTCGTCGAGAAGTATTGTTATCAAAACAACCCGGCAAACTGTAATCTGTACGGAGGTTTGTACAATTGGGAAGAGGCGATGAACTACATGACAGAAGAAGGTGTGCAAGGGATTTGTCCTGACGGATGGCGTTTACCAACAAATGACGACATTGAAGAGCTTTATACTTTCCTCAACGGAAAAGAAACGTGTGCTCCAGCATTAAAGAAAGTTGGGAAGTGGGAATTTGCAAGAGCAACGTGCACCCCTCAGCCAAATAATTTAAGTGGTTTCTCCGCAATTCCGTCTGGAACCAGAACTTCATGGGGTACCTTTATGGGAAACACAGTCACAGCTTTGTGGTGGACATCTACTAAAGTTGAAGGAACAACTCCTACAAATGAGGCAGCTTGTTATTTTGGAGTAAGGTACTGCAGTTCAGACATTAAAGCTGGAATTGGAAATCAATTCTTTACGCACCCAACAAAAGCTCAAGCCATCTCAATCAGGTGTATTAAAGAATAACAAAAAATATTACTTGCTTTCGTCTTAATTTTACCTTATCTTTGCAAAAATGAAGACTAGCCCCAAAGGAGTTGAATTGATTAAACATTTTGAAAGGTATCAACCAAAAGCCTTAGCTAATAGCAATGGGGTTATGTACTATGGTTATGGGGCAAAAAGACATTACGATGGAACGACAATTAAATACGGAGAAACAATTACAGAAAAAGAGGCAAAAGATTTATTGTTACATGACTTAAGTTTTCTAGAGAAAAGAGTTTCCTCCCACTTTAAAGTTGTTGACCAGGATCAGTTTGATGCACTCATGAGTTTTTCGTACTCCGTTGGCTTTGGTTTCTTATTGTCGAGTAACCTCAGGAAAATGATTCTAAGGAATGTTAAGGATGAAGCAATAGGATTAGAATGGGTGAAGTGGTCTTACGATGGAAAATACAAATTAAGGCAGTTGATTAAAAGAAGAAAAGCAGAGTACGTTTTATTTAGTACAGGAAATTTAGACTTTACAAATGAGTAGAAACAAGAATAAAATATCACCAACACAGCGTTATGACGTATTTATGTCATGGTTGTCTTGGTTTAAAAGTAGGAGGAAGTGATGAAGAGAAGTGATATTGGAGCGTTTCAGGAGCAACAACCTAACGGCAAGATTGCAACCAGTTGGACGCGTATTACGTTAACAGTTCCTTTACTAATGGCTGTAGCGTATTTGTTTTTTGTATTGTGGGAACATCACACACAATTTAATACAATTCTAGATTTCCTTAAAGCTGGGATTATTGATAAAGGATCTTTCGTAGCTATTTCATCTGTTTTAAAAACGGTTGATTATGTTGTTCTTGGCTCCTTATTAAGCATTACTTTTGGAGTAAAACTATTTCAGAAAGGTCAAGAAAATAAGGCTTTAGACAACGAGATAAAGGAAACTCCAACAGAAGTAAAATTAGAACAATTAAAAACGGAGGCAAATAATGTCACGAATCCTTAACTACATTCTTGGAGCTTTAGCTCTATTTTTATTAATAATGTTTATCGCCGCTAAGTGCAGTGATTCTAAGCACATTAAGGAGAACGCCTCACTTAAGAACGAATTATTCGCATGCCAGAATGCTCCTGTAAAGAGTGACACAGTTTTTATTTATGACACAATCGTTGAGTACAAATACATTAAACCCAAACCATCTTCAAAGCCAAATGACGAACCAGGATTACCATCCGTTACCACTACTGGATGTGACAATACGAAGGCCGTGTACTACTCAGAAACATTCTCGAAACAAGGAGCAAAAATCCATTGGGAGGCGCTTACTGGTTGTGAGAATGATTCTGCAATTATTCAGTACATTAGATTTCCTGAAATCATTGTTCCAAAAGAAATCATCACCAATACTAAAACAGTAACAGTTGAGAAAAAAGTCGAAGTTCCAGCAAAGATTAGAAGTAAATTTATGGTTTATGGCGGAACGTTTGCGAATAATCTGTCAAGCTTTCCTGGGCTAGAACTTGGGATGGGATATTTACACAAGCAGGCATGGGGGATTACAGCTGGTCCAATGTACAACGATAAGAAAGTTTATGGTTCATTAAAAGTTTTTGTAACATTTTAAATTTAATTTGATGGATACTATTAATGTTAAAAAAGATATTCTAAGGAGTATTTATTCTGCAATTTCAGGTTTGTTCAAACAGGCGTTAATTGCGAAGTCAACCGCTCTTGCTACAAATTTGGTAATTAAAGCTGGACCTGGAACTCTTTACAAGTTAGTTGTTTACAGCGATAAAAAATCTGTGCAATACATCCAACTACACGATAGTGCTACACTTCCAGGAAATGATGTTATTCCAGCATTTACTTTTTTAGTAGCTGCAGAAGGATTGGTGGAATTACCAATTCATACTATTAAAGGACTTAATTTCACAACTGGCATCGTAGCATGCAATAGTTCTACAGCAGCAACAAAAACTTCAGGATTGGCTGATTGCTGGTTCCACGCACTTTATGTCTAAAACAAATAAACGATGAATCTGACACTCAACGCGTTAGCTTATGACCTTCATCTCACAATTCGTAATGGTCGAATAGTCGATGATGATGATTTGGATATCCGACAGATTAAGTTTTGGATTCGTAATAATCGTGCTGTTTGGATAAAGAATGAATTAACTAAAGGCAATCCTATTCCACAACGTTTTATTCAAGACATGGGATGTGTGGAATTAGAAAAATCAGACATAGGGATTTGTGTTCCAGTTGGGTGCACAATTTTAAGGACTGTCTCAGAAGTTCCAAACATGATTGAAGTCAGAGGATTACCATCGTTAACAAGAGTTGGTCCGGCAATAGTAAACACAGGAACTTTCACAATAATTCCTTACGAAAGAGTTCCTTACGTAGGCAACGGACGATTTAATTCAAATGCGATTTATGCTTTCTGGAAAGACAATCACGTTTATTTAGTAAGCAACTCCTCAAGTTTGAACTATTCTGGAATGAAGAAAGTCAACATCAGAGGAGTTTTTGCAAATCCAGAAACAGTTCCTGGTTATGACGACACAAAAGATTACCCAATTTCAGAAACTTTGTGGGTTTATCTTAAAGACATAGTTTTAAAGTCAGATGTTACAATGTTCTTACAGACAATAGGAGATGTAGTTAATGATTCAAACGACACTACCCAGCCGCAGGAGAGCGGGCAAAGAGAACTATTACAAAGCAACAGTTAGGAATACAGACCTTTACAGATTCTACACAGACAAATACGGAACACCTACAAAAGGTGGGTGTGCGTTGCCGACGTTTAGAAGGGTCATAAACGATTTTAATTTTTACTTAGCAGAGTGTTTGCTAAAAGGTGATAAGATAGAACTTCCTCATAGACTGGGAAGTTTATCTGTTATTAAGAAGAAACAAAGAATAAGATTACGTTTTGATAACACAATTGATACGAAATTCTTAATAATAGATTGGCCTAAGACTTGGGAATACTGGAAAAAGAATAGTGAAGCAGCTTTAAAGAAGAAGTTGCTTTATTACATGAATGATCATACTGATGGATTTAGATACAAATTCTTCTGGGATAAGTACGGAATTAACTCTGAGCACATCAGATTTTTTTCATTTAAACCATCTCGTTTATTGAGCAGAAGACTCCCAGAAGTTTTAGCTGACGAAGACACAATTAAAAATTACGCAGAATTATGTTAGACGGAAGATACGTAAGTTCAAAAGCAATAGTCGAAGCAGTATTAAGAGACTATTCATTCAGGCCAACTGATGTTGACATTGAAGCTATGAAGGAACACATTTTTGACGCGATGTTAAAGATTGGTGTTCCTACTGCATTTAAAGACGAAGTTGATGTAATTCAAATCACAGACTACATCGGAGAGTTACCTTGTGGCTTAATTGACATTCATCCTGGGATGGTTAGAATGCACGGAACACAAAGACCTTTAATATGGTCCAGTGACCGGTTCTACTCAGTTCATATGCCCGTTGAGACTCAGACAAACTCTCCTGACATTAATGACCCTTATTACACAGCGTATTCTGATGCTCCTACCATTATGGACAAAGATACTTACGCTCAATATTACACGTACTATCTTAACGACAATTACATCTTCACGAATTTTAGCGACGGCTATGTTGATATTGCTTACAAAGCTTTTCCTGTGGAAGATTGTTGCGGAGAACAGTGGCCTTTAGTTCCAGACAATGTTCGTTACATCGAAGGAGTACGCACCTACTGTGCTGAGAGGATTGGGTTTAAGGCATGGATGAGGGGGGATATTACAGACAAGGTTTATCAGAAATTAGAACAGGATCGTATTTGGAATATTGCATCAGCTAATACTGCCGGAAGAGTTCCGTCATTAGACCAAATGGAAAGTCTCAAGAATCAATGGTTAACTCTCAATCCTGATTTACAGCAGCATTCACAATCATTTCGTTATCTTAATCGTCGTCAACGTATTAGAACACACACATCATAATGATAGACTCAGCTATTAACACTTTTACTAAAGGGCTTAATAGAGATGTGAGTCCTTCAAAATATTCTTCAGAGAATTACTATGACGCTCTTAACGTTAAGATTGTCTCTGATGAACCGTTGAATCATTTTAGCATCACCAACGAAAAGGGGAATACCAACGTTTTTAATGTGCCTGACGTTGGTCCAGTTTACAGTTTAACGTGTGTGGGAACAGCGATTAAGTTTGTTCTATCTTTAGATACATCATCTGCATTCGTTGTTTCCCATCTCTACAACTTGCCGTCGGGATGGACTTACGAAATGCTTTACAACCAAATGGTTGTAAACTATGCTGTTCAAATTGCAGCAGGTCACTTTAAGGTTGTTAAAACGTTAGACAGGATTATTTTTGTTTCCTTAAAGTCAGACATTGACACACTCACGGTTGCTAATGTTACAGGAACATCAACTGTCTCTACAGTCCTTCCAAGCTTACACAATCTCCTCATTATCGGAGGATGCCAATTAAGAGACTACTTAGTTGTAATGACTGTTGGAACACCTACGGCAGACTCAACAAGTGTGCTAAGTAATGGACAATTATGGCGATTAGAAATTGAAGAAGGGGGAACTGTGGATGGCATTCTTGCTGGCAACATGTTGGATCCGTCTGTCCATTTAATCTACAATAATGCGCTTAATTTTTCAACAGGACACAGAATTGAAGCTTACAGTAATTATGAGTCGTCAGAAGTTGGGAAAGTTTACTTTACTGATAACAATAACAATTTCAGGCACGTAAATATCTTTGACACAAATCTGTTTGCTTTACAGCCCTATCAACTTGAGTTAATGCCAAACGTTTCTTTCGGCGATGTAACCATACTCAGTGTTGATTCTTCCGGCAACTACAAGTCTGGAATGGTTCAATACGCTTATCAATATTACAATGTTCATGGAGCACAGACTGTCTTCTCAAATCCAACAGGGTTAATACATCTGACGAAATCTCCAGAAACTCTGGCTAATACCAAAACTTACTTTGGTACAGCTGTTGATGAGAAAGTTGGGAAATCCGTGAGTCTTAAGATATCTGACCTTGATAGGAGCTTTACGAATGTTAGAGTCGTTGCGATTTATTATGAGAAACTAGACGGAAGTCCTGTAATTTCTGTAATACGTGATACAAGCGTTCCTACAACTGGAGACCTTTACTTAACTGATGCAGGAGACACTTTAGGAAAGGTCTTATCAGAAGATGAGTTTATTTCAATAGGATCCCTTAATTTTAAATGTAAATCATTCGATGTAAAAGATAACATCTTATTTCCAGCAAATATTGAAGAAAGTTTTTATGATGTTGATGAAGAAGATGGTTACTGGGATGCTAGAGCTTACCGTTGGAATAAGAAAGCTTCTCCTGAAGCACGTTTAGCTTCATCAGATGGAACAACTTTAACTTTAGATTCGTTCACAGACGCGCTTACTGTTCCTGAAGAACATGATTGTATTCAAGTTAAAAATGATCAGCGTGTTAATTATGTAAACCCCTTATTATCTTACACCTACACTTATCACAATCAACGCCTTGGAGGTGAAGGAACAAACATTAAGTACTATTTCGATGTTGAGGCTTTAGAAGAAGATAGTGTTGCAGACACCTTAACTGAAGAATATGCAACGTTATCAAATGGTGTATTCCCTAATTATGCTAATCCGTTAATGCAAGCGACGAAATTGGGGTACATGCGTGATGAGGTTTACAGATTCGGCGTGGTTTTCAAGAAGGAATCAGGAGCAAAGTCCTTTGTTAAATGGATTGCTGATATTAAGATGCCAGAAATTCATGAGGTTGATACTGATTGGGGGCAGCATTCAAATGGACAATGGGAATTTAAAACTTTCTCTAAAGGGAATGGAAAAACTAGTGTACATGCTTTATCAGTAATTTTTGAAATTAAGAATTTACCGGCATCTGCAGAAAGCTTTGAAATTGTAAGAGTTAAAAGGGAAGAGTGGGATAAAAGTATTTTGATGCAAGGGATTTTATCTCCATGCAGAGTACTCACGAACAGTTATTACAATCCAGCACAAACTGTAGGAATATTAGCAGCAGCTGGAGGAGTTAAAATACATCAATTCATTTCACCAGAGGTTAGTTTCTTAAGAAAGATCGTGCAGTCAGGAGAATTGCAGATTGTTGCATGTGGAAATAAGGAGAATTATTTATCTCTGCCTTTAGACATCACTAAAGTCGATAACTTACAGATTGTCACAAACCAGCTTTATCAAACCACGCCAATAATTGAAAGTCAGATTATTCCTCCAGGACAGGCAGCAAAATATGTTATTAATGGAATGCCTTTTCAGAATTATCGTTATGGTGGGTCATCAACAACGATAGCTGGTTATGGAGGGAGTCATTTGGTTGTAACAACTAACGATACAATTACTTACAATGCAGGATTAGTTGCAGGAGGGTTTAATGATGGAGTGGCTTTAACGAACATTGTTCATTCATTATCTTCACAGTACGGTGGAAATACTTACTCAGATAGGTCTGTAAATAAATACATGCCTTGTTATCAAGAGCAGTCAGAGAATCTTGGAACAACAACCGTACAAGTTTACGGCGGTGATACTTTCATTGGGCATTTTAACTGTCTTTATGGAGCGTTCGATAACGCTGGTGGCAGTACTACGTTTAACTCTTATGCTGCGTTAACATTTCCAGTTGAGACTTCAATTAATCTGGCACTGCGTCACGATATTAGTTCTCCATTTAGAAACACAGGATTGAGCTACTATTATCAAACTCAAGAAGTTGCCGGAACTTACAATACAACTCTTTATGGAACACATGATTTTGCTCAACAAACAGACCTTTATCTTTACAATACCGTCTATTCGAAGCAATCAGACATTATTCCACATTTCCCAAAACCAATCAACTTCAGCAACAACAAAGTATTTGACACAAGAATTCTCTCCAGCAATCCTAAAATAAGGAATGAGGAAGTTGACTCTTGGCTGTCTTACTTCGCGACAAATTACATTGATGTTGACTCAACTTATGGGCCAATCAACAAGGTCAAAGTTCACAAACAACGTTTGTACTTCTTTCAGGATAAAGGTGTTGGTTGGGCATCAGTAAATGAACGTTCGTTGTTAAACAATCAGGAAACCACATTATCATTGGGTAAAGGTGGAATTCTTGACCAGTATTTCTATACATCAAGACACAGCGGAAGTAAGCATCAGTTTTCTGTATTAGAAAGCCCAGCAGGAATGTATTACTACGATGCTGTTAACAATAGGATAAATATCCTTAACGAAGAACAAAGCTCTCCTGTAAGTGAGCTAAAGGGCTTTAGCAGCTATCTGAAGCAGATGGGTCT
>Ga0172379_10000538_pt1 | contig 93767 bp, 89 predicted proteins | sample GrowelOW334metaG_FD_119756 | JGI IMG/M metagenome (GOLD analysis project Ga0172379, IMG submission 119756) | Groundwater microbial communities from an aquifer near a municipal landfill in Southern Ontario, Canada - Groundwater well OW334 metaG | ecosystem: Environmental > Aquatic > Deep...
TGCATCCTCGACCCTTGCAACGGCCGATGGGAGCGGCCCGTTCGCCTGGCTGGCCAACGGCCTTAATGCGCTGGGACTGGCCTTGAAGGACGGCGCGGCGAGTTTGAGGGAGGTGGCGGCGGACAAGATGACCGCCAAGCAAAGATTTTGCATTGACGATGTTTGCGTGTCCCGGGATGAGTTCAAACAGTTGCTTGAAAAAAATAATATCGGGAATAGCGTTTCGCCCGCTCCCGCACCCGTAACATCCGCCGAACCGATCTTGGACGCGGTTGAAGGGGAAACGGATGCGGACGCGGGGACTTCGGGAAAAGCGCCGATTACCGAGAATCCGATGCCGGTTGAAATGCCGTTGGCGGAAGAAGTAACCCAAGAGGAAGCGTCGCAAATCGTGGAGCAAATCGCGGTGGAAATATCGCCAGCTGTCGAAGAGTTTCCGGCTGCCGAACCGGTATCCGAATCGTCGGTCGCGCCGGTTAAAGTCGTGCCTGCGGAATAATTTTGCAGGGGTCAGACCCCTGCAAAAGCGCGGCCCGAAGGCGATGCATGTTACGAAAATACAATTAAATGCCGAAATATCTGAAACTTGCGATATGGAACCATTCGCAATTTGGGTTGGAAACTTGGGGCGTTGCGGGGGCTTGATCCCCCGCAATCATTGTAATATGGCCGATTATCGGGTTGCGGCAGGCCATTTTTTGTGTAAAATAGTAATATGGCAATCGTAAATCAAATCAAAACAGGTGCAAGGAAAGCGGCGCCGAAATTCCTGATCGGGTGGTATCACTATTTGCTGGCTTTGCTGGCCGCGATCCGCTATGGTTTCCCGTCGCGGAAGTTAAAGGTGATCGGCGTAACCGGGACTAATGGCAAATCGACCACGATCGAGTATATCTCCGCTATCTTAAAGGAGGCGGGCTATCGGGTCGCGGTTTTATCTTCGATCAAGTTCGAGGTTGGGGAAGATGTCGAGATCAATAAAACCGGCAATACGATGCCGGGGCGGTTCGCGGTGCAAAGCATCTTGGCCCGGGCGGCTAAGGCGAAATGCGACTACGCGGTGCTTGAAGTGACGTCGGAAGGAATAAAACAGCACCGCCACCGGTTCGTGGATTTTTTGGGCGCGGTGTTCACGAATTTAACCCCCGAGCATATCGAAAGCCATGGCGGTTTTGACAATTACCGCAAGGCCAAGCTCCATCTTTTTGCCGCGGCCAAAGGATTTCATGTGGTTAATTGCGATGACGAGAACGCGCATTATTTCCTGGGGCTTGAGGCAAAGAACAAATTCGGTTATGGCTTTTGCGGCAGCGAGGGGATCCGGCGGGAAGGCGGCAAATGCACGGTAATTTGCGCCCAAGATGTTAAGGCGGTTGACCGGGGTATCCAATTTAATGTCAAGAATAATACCTTTAACAGCGGTCTGGCGGGAGAATTCAATGCCTATAATACCCTGGCTGCGATAAGCGTGGCGGTTTCCCAGGGGATAGGCATGGATATTTGCCAGCGGGCGGTTGCCAAGATCAAAACCGTTCCCGGGCGAATGGAAAAGGCCAGCGATTTCCCGAAAGTTTTCGTGGATTTCGCGTTCACGCCCAATGCTTTGGAAAAGGTTTATTCAACTTTGAATCGCAACCACAAGGCGAAAGGTGGAAAACTCGTTTGTCTTTTGGGTGCGTGCGGCGGCGGCCGCGACAAGTGGAAGCGTCCGGCCTTGGGACAAATCGCGGCCAAGCACTGCGACGAGATTATCCTTACCAACGAGGACCCCTATGACGAAGACCCTCAAAAGATTGTTGATATGGTCAAAGAGGGGGTTTCCAAGGCCGGATTCAAGGGCCGGGTACGCGAAATAATGGATCGCCGGAAGGCAATCCGGAAGGCGCTGGAACTGACCGGGCCGGGAGATGTTGCGATTCTCACCGGCAAGGGAAGCATGCCGTGGACTTTCCTGGGAAAAGGCAAAAAAATCCCTTGGAACGAAAGGGATATTGTTTTGGAAGAAATCATTAAACTAAAGGAAGCAAAGTAGGCTGGAAAACACCCCCAAAGGGTGTTTTTTTGTTGTCAATAGCCAGTGCTACACTAGGGATTTTTTGGCAATTTAATCTTGGAATACCCTTGACAAATATCCGATAATAGAATAGAATAGAGGGCGTCAAGTTAAATATTCGGATTTTGTGTTTGCAACTGGCTTTATCGGTTGTTTCTGCCAAACGCAGGAGTCATAATCGCGCCTCAGGATGGCACCTGGCACGCGGAAAGTATAAATATGCGTATTAGTTTTAAATGCCCGGTTTGGGGTAAAAGTCTTCTTATTTTTACCTTGGGGTTCAGCAGCTTATTGTTAACTTTCAAATACAGCGGGGTGGATGCTCAGGAGGTTGTTCCGGTCTCGAAGGGATCGGACAGGGTGGAAGTCTATGACCAGATCGCGAACCTCGTATTCTGCGGCACAATGATTTCCCAGGCTAATTTCCTGGAAATAAGGACCGATCCGAATATCTGTTCCAAGGCCAATCCGGTTGAGGAAAATAGATCGGTGCGCCGGATCAGGGTTGTTCTGACCGCGTACTCGAGTACGGTGGCACAGACTGATAGTACGCCGTTTATCACGGCTAACGGGACTTATGTCCACGACGGCGTTGTCGCTAATAATGGTTTGCCATTTGGCACCGAGCTTCGGATACCGGAATTGTACGGCAATAAAGTTTTCTCGGTGGAGGATCGGATGCACTGGCGCAAAGGGAACTATCATTTTGATATCTGGTTCCCGACCTATGAGCAAGCGAAAAACTTCGGCGTAAGATATGCTTATGTGGAAATCCTAAAAAAGTAATTTAATCGATTCTAAACAAAAAACCGTCCCTCGCTTGTTGCTTGGGACGGTTTTTTGTTTGGCTCAATTTCATTCTTCGAACCCCTTTTTTTCGTGCTCGTTAAGGTTATGCGATGCTTCGAAAAGCGCATCCGCAGCCTCTTTTGTCTTTTTCAGGCATTCGTCCATTAATGGATACCATTTTTCAGATGCAATTTTCTGTGCTTCTTTTTTGTCTTCAGTATTTTCAAATACTTTTTCCATTTCTTCCATTGTGTGTTCGTACTCTGCTTCGACGGTGTTTAGCTCTTGTTGTTTTTGGCGATATGTATCTTTTAATTCTTGATATCTCTGCTCCCATTCTTGATATCTCTGCTCCCATGTGTTTTCTGGATCGAGTGTTTTTTCGGTATTCATTTGATTTGTTTTGGCGATTTTTAATTATAAGTTGTTTAATACGACCTTTAATGTAGTGAAGCTCTAGAACGAAGCTCGAACCTATTTTACCAAAAATGTTTAGCCAAAACAATGTTTAGCCAAAACTAGGCTAATCTGCCCCCGACTAAGATCACTTCGCCCCTCCAACCTGCTGTTTGGCCGGGCTCCGCTCGCAAAGGGGCAGCCGGCTTGGGAATCGGGCGTGGCACAACGCATTTTAGCCGAAAAGATGGGGGGTAAAGGTGTGCGTTGTGCGGTTAAAAACTTGGCATTGAGTTGGCATTCTATAAATGACAAGTTTTTAAGCCCGATTCCCAAGCGGTAAGGCCAAGGATTGAGCCTTATTCCACGGCGTTGTTTTGGCGGTAATACGCAGGTTTGTGGCTATATCTTGGCAAAACAACGCCTTGCTGGTGGTAAGTCATAGTTTGTGCCTTTGGGCAGGTCTGCCGGTTGTCAATCCGAATGGCCGATTTTAGCCCAAAACAAGGTCAAAAAGTCTGCATTCACTCTGCATTAAGTCTGCATTCTAGAATGCAGACTTTTTGAAGGCCAGAAATAGTCAAAATCCGGGCCAAAAAAGTCGTCATTAACTCAACATTCAGTCGTCATTCTGGAATGACGAGTTTTCGGGCAAACAAAAAAGGACTAAAAAGCTAATTTAATCCTCTCCTTATATGCTGGCGATGGTATCCTCTTCGGTGCAGGGACACTTCAAGAGCCGTTGCATCGGAGAACTGCCGCACCAGTATATCCATTGGTCAGGTCTTTGATCTTTTCTGAAAAAAATCTCAAGCTCACATCCTTGTTCTGTGCATCTGCATTTATGCCCGCCTTGCTCTTTTTCCCACGGCGACATTTTATGGCCCACGCCTTCCATTATCTTTTTAGCATTAGCCATTCTTCGGTTGTCGCTTTCCAAGTAGTTGCAGATTGCCCAAGGGCCGCCCGATCTCCAGTCTTTGCCAAATTTTAGTTGCCAGCCCGCCTTCTGGTATTTTTCTACCAGTCTTACCTGTACCGCAACAGGGATTCCGCGGTTTGTTTCAAAAATGACGACAACCTCTTTACAAGAAGATTCGGGGTGGTCGGGATTTGGGAATTCGCGCTGGATAAGCAGATGGCCGTCAATTATCTTTTCCAATCCTTGCTCAAGACGATCTTCGTCTTTAACTTCTTGGTACATTTTTCTAAGGTCGCTCCTCTCTTCCGCCATATAATCTCACCTCATACTTAAATAACTAATTGCCAGACTATCAAATTCTAACCAAAAGTAAAGGACAGGACGATAGTGGAAAATTTTGCTCTAACAAATTTTTTCAAATTTTTTTAAAAATTTTCTATCCAAATTATTCTTAAATTCAATTAGGTATTCTAAGGAATTAATGTTTTCCTTGATATTTTTTAATAATTCTTTATCAATATCCCAGAGGCTATACTCTAACTCAATTTTTTTGAACTCGCCGCCCCTTAAGTAAAGCGTACCTCCAAATCATTTACAACGGTTCTGAATGTTCGCATAGTGCCGTTATTATCAATTTTTTCGTCATAGCTTTCTTTTGTTTTTGGTTTTATTTTATATTCAAAATTAGTATTTTTAAATTTAAGAATTAAGAATGGTTTTTCTATACTGCCACAACCTACGCCCTTATTGAATACATCAAAAAATAGTGTAAATTCTAAACAAGAATTTTCTGTGATCTGACCGGAGCCATCCTTCTTACGGTTTACAAACCAATCTTTTAAAAAAATTGATTTTAAAATTTTGTTAGAAATTTTTATATCTGCAATAGTTTGTTTATGCATAGCTTCAGCCATTTGATGATTGAAATAAGCATATATACCTGTGATGACAACTAATAAAATTGATAAAATTGTTTGCGCCAACCCTAAATTTTGGTTTAAAAAATCGCGTTGCCAAAATGATAAACAAATTAAAATCAGTGTTAATAATGAAAAAAAATAAAAGCCTTTTTTATTCATATCAATTTCTGTTTTTAAATTAATTCTTATAAATTCTCCCCTTACCCCCCATCTTTTCGGCTAAAATGCGTTGTGCCACGCCCGATTCCCAAGCCGGCTGCCCCTTTGCGAGCGGAGCCCGGCCAAACAGCAGTTTGGAAGGGCGAAGTGAGCTTAGTCGGGGGCAGTTGGTTAGTCTTTTTTACTAAAATAGGTTCGAGCTTCGTTGTAGAGCTTCACCACAGAACAACTCAATTTATTTTTATCGGAATTTTCCACGGCGGCGGCTAACGCCGCCCATTGTGTTTGGGGCAATCCGCTGATTTTTTTGGCGGACAAATACAGGTTCGAGCCGAAGATTTTTTTGGCGAATGATTTTTAAAAATAAGTTTACAAAATTGGAGCTTTACAATGTGGACACCTTCCATCGTTTGTTACTAGTAATCCGCTTGAGCTATTGCATTTGCTGCAACGAAAATTAGCATATACGCCCTTTCCAAGCTTAGTAGCGGTAATATATGTGCTCGCTATTTCTTGCACATTATTTGGCGAAATAACTGGCTGATTTTTTATGAGTTCTTCTAATTTTACCGCCAAATCTTCCCTTAATTTTTGTAATTCAGTTTTTTGACATTCTTGCGTTTGTTGAATCTGTAAAATGTTTTCGTTGATTGCCGCCAATTTTTCTGAATCTTGATCGCTGTATTTTTCTTTTACCACTTCGTACCACCAATCTCTCATCTGCCTTATCTCTTTACGTTTTTCTGCATTTGCACCAAAACGGTCGTGACAATTCTGACAAAGTGGGGCGGCATTATCAACAGTATCTGTGCCATTTTCAGCTCGAGGGATTATGTGATGTATATCAACCCCAATTTCGTGGCATCTACAACAGCTAAACGCCGCTTTCTTTTTTACCTCTAACTTTAGATTTGCGCTAAAAGCCATATTGGTTTTATTCCTTATTTTGATAATTCATCAACAGGTTTAAAGAATAATTTTTTGGCGGATGATTTTTGGCGGGAACAAAAATCTAATTTACTATATTAAACTTAATATTATTTGTTGTTCCAAGTATCTCTAGTGTAGTTTTTACAGAAGGATTCTGCGTATTTTTTAATTTGAATCTATTGCCATAGGTTCGGGCGAGCGGCGATAAAAATTCATCTCCCCAAGATGGAGAAAAGGTTATAACGCCGTCAAAATCCGTTATTAAATCTTCAACTTCCGAAAGGTCTTTTAGGGTAGGCTGAAAGGCGGCAAAGGCTTCTTTTCCTGCTTGCCTTGATGCTAAAGTTGTTCCGAATTTTTTAAGTTCGATATTCATATGATTGTATTGATTAGTATTTAATTATGGCTATGCAGCCGCGTATGGATTGTTTTGCGTCCGTTATATTCAGGTCGGAAGTTTCTTTAGCCATATTTAGTTCTGCATCACCAGACTGGAAAAATAAACTAATCGGATTTTCCGCAACAACTTTTCTAACGAATTTTAAACCGTTTCCTCTCACTTCCGGAGATCGACCTGATATAACTTCAGTGAAGGCAACCTTTAATGCATCTTTGTAATTGTTTAATTCTGGTTTTACACGTTTAAGAGTCTTTAAAATACCTATTCCGCGATCCGCTAAAACAATTTCTTTTTTGTTGATATCATATCCAAAGAAAATACCAGGTAAATCAGGCCAATTGCCAAGATTATGGTCAAAAGAATTATTGCCGATTTCTCCCGCTATTGCGACTAGCAAAGATAAAATTTTATCTGCTGATGGCGCGGTAGCTAGCGCATCTTGCATTTTTATTAATCTCACTTGGAAAATTGAACTATTTGAGCAATAAAAAGTCAGGGGTATTTCAGTAGGTGATGGATTGGATGCCCATTCAATAGCCAATCTAGATATCTCGTGTATTAGTAAATTAATATCATTTTCAGAATAATAGCGACTTCCGCCCGGAGATTTTCTCGTTGCCCTAAGTTTACCAATTTCATCCCAACGTCTCAGCGTGTCTATTGATACACCCAATCGTATAGCTGCTTGGCCTATAGATATTAGTTTTTGTTCCATTTTTATATCAAATCTTATGAATCTGCTCTTAATTTAGCATACCTAGGCAAATTATTGCAATACCTAGGCAATCCCTTGATTATTATCTTGAACTGATGTAATATCTATGCAGAGGTATGTAATATCTATGCATACCGACACTAAAAGGTCAATAAACAACGATAATAGTCTAATAAAATTATGGCAGTAAAAATAACGTGCATAAAAAAAGATGGAGGCGATCACTATGATCCTCACGAAGGGATAACTGATTTTGGTTGGGTGAATGAGCAAACTAGAGCTATTGGGCAAAGCACCTTGATGCAGATGATAGTGTTTCTGGAAAATCAAAATGGGAGTGCTTATGTAAAAGATAGCTTCGGGAATATTGCGTATGTTGGCGTTGTGAGAACTAATGGAGAAAATAAATATCTTAGGACATATTCAGATGGTAAGTGGACTGATAATCTGTTGTCGCTTCCTGAATGTGTTGGGTAGTATCAATATTCGTAAGTTAGTTATGGTCAACTATTTTCTATACGTCCGTAAATCTACCGATACCGAAGATATGCAGGTTTTATCTATTGCCGCGCAACTTTCAGAGTTGCGGTCTTTTGCAAAGCGCGAAAGCTTGCATATAAAAAACTTTTGTTGAGAAGCAGCCGGCCAAGGTTCCGGGCCGTCCGATCTTTTCCGATATGCTGGCGCGGATAGAGAAGGGAGAGGCGCAAGGGATAATCTGCTGGAAACTTGATCGTCTGGCCCGTAATCCGATTGACGGCGGCCAGATCGGCTGGTTTCTGCAAAGAGGAATAATTCAGCACATCCAAACCAACGATAAAAGTTACTTACCAACGGATAATGTTTTAATGATGAGTATGGAGTTTGGAATGGCTAACCAGTACATTTTGGATTTAAGCCAAGATACCAGCCGAGGACTAAGAGAAAAGGCGCGACAAGGAATTTACCCCGGCCAAGCTCCGCTGGAATATATGAACGATAAAAGAACAAAGACAATTGCTTTGGACAGAAAACAGGCAAAAATAATAAAAAAGGCGTTTGAGCTTTACGCTCAAAATGAATCGCGCTTGGAGGATATATCTTTATTTCGAGGTAGACCCCGGGCTTGCCCGGGGAACCGACGGAATGAGGATTCCAAAGGAAACATCCTTTGGCCGCCCTAGGTAATCCGGAAGTACCCTTCGGCGTGGTTTCAGACCACGTCGGGCGGAATACCGCTTAAAATATATTTTTGATTTCTTGCCAAAAATGGCATTAAGACCGACCCAAGCAGACGCTGGCAGAGCGAAGGTGGTAATCCTTTAAAGAAAGACCAAATATCGCGCCTTTTATCCAATCCTTTTTACTACGGATATTTTTACTATGGCGGCGAATTGCACGAAGGAAAACACCAGCCAATTATTACAAAGAAACTTTTTGATAAAGTGCAGACGGTTTTAGAAGAAAGAAGTAAACCGCAAAGAGCAAAGATTGAGCCGAAAGCATTATGCGGACTTTTTCAATGCGGAGAGTGTGGAATGATGGTAACTTGCGAATACCAGAAAGGCCATATCTATTACCGCTGTTCCAAGAAATCCAAGACTGTAAAATGCCGCCAGCCTTATATTAGGGAGGAGGAGCTTAACCGCCAGTTATCCGAGGAAATGCAAAAATTTTCTTTGCCCGAAGATTGGGCAAAAGAATTAAACCAGATGGCGGACAATGATGAGCTAAACCTTGCCCAATCTTCGGCTGTCCTTATTCAAGAAAAACGGACAGAGCTTGCAGAGGTAAATATCAAACTAAAACGAGTGATTGATACTTACATAGATCAGGACATTGAGAGGTCGGAATACTTGGAGAGGAGAACGGAACTGATGAGCCAGAAAAAGACGTTAGAGGAGAAAATCAGTGATCTTGAACTCGGCCAGAATAATTGGCTCGAACCGATGAGAGAATGGCTAAAAGACGCTCAAAATGTGGGTAAAATATCTTTAAATGAGGATCTAGTCGCCAAAAAATCTTTCGCCAAAAAAATCTTCGGCTCGAACCTGTATCTGTCCGCCAAAAAAATCAGCGGATTGCCCCAAACACAATGGGCGGCGTTAGCCGCCGTCCGCGAAAATTTAGACAAATTGTCTTTTAGTTGTAACTTGGTGCCCGAGGTGGGAGTTGAACCCACATGAGATTACTCTCGCAGCATTTTAAGTGCTGTCTGTATGCCAATTCCAGCACTCGGGCGTTATATTTATTTATTTTTTCTGTTTTTGCCGCGGTGGGTGGGTTGTATACTATGGCAATTTGGGCACAGAATTCTAAGGTTTTCCAAGCGGTTATCGTGGCGGTCGCCGTTGATATGGTCTAATTTGAGGGGCAAATATCCGTCGGCTGACCACCGAGTCCATCCGCATATTTCACATTTTTGCTGTTTAACGCCCGAAGCAAAGAGTCTTTTTTTAAGCTTAAAGCTTTGGGAATGTGTTCCTTTTTGCAAAATTTCGTTTAAGGGAATCCTTGGCTTTCCAATCCCTTTTAGCCCTGCGTTCCATCCCTTGCCTTTAAAATGAGACGTATTCAGCGAATTTTCTTTTATGTAATTTTTGATTTGTTCATAGTTGCCGCCGGTCGGTCTTAGTTTTAATAAAACCAAAACTTGGCGGTAGCTCAAAGATACCTTCACAGCCTCTACGAGTTGGCTAATTTCCCAGGATCGTTTTCTCATAAGCTTATTATAGCAAACGGAAAACGCATAAATCAATATATATCTGTGCCAATTCCATTATAAAGGTGGACGAAAATTCGCTGGAGGCCGGTATGAGAATCGCACTCATGTATAACAGTTTTGCAGACTGTCGCCTTACTACTTGGCTAACCGGCCGGGAGCCCCGCGAACGCGGGGCTGGCTAATAGTTTATAGTTGATAGTTTATAGAAAATACCGTAAAAATCAATGGTTTTCGGATCGTTTTAATTCTTCCAGGATGGTTTCCACTTGCTGGGCTTGGGCAGGGTTGGCGTCGGCAACAAAGATGATCTTGGGCACCGGGCGCATCCGTAATTTTTTGTTCAACATGGTTTGGAAGAAGCGGGCGTTCCGTTCCAGCTTGGAAACGGTTTGTTCGCGGATCCGGTCGGGGAGAACGCTGACGTAAACCTTGGCTTCCTGTAAATTCCCGCTGGCTTTAACCCTGGTTATGGATATTATTATCTCGCGGGACGTCTGGAAATCGCGGGCGATCGATTCGGCCAGCAGGCTTTGTATGAGGGCTTCAATTTTTTCAATGCGATGATCCATATGAAAGCGTAAAGCGAAAAGTTTAAAGTAAAAATTAGAAGTTCTTTTCTTGGGTATAGAATACCAGATAATCTCCTTCTTGTATTTTTTCCTGGCCTTCGTAGAGGATACCGGCTTCTTCTCCTTTATTCACTTCCGGGACATCCTTCTTGTTTTTTTGCAGATTGATGAGTCGACCCTGGCCGACCAATGCTTCGTGCCGGAATACTTCTATCTTCACGCCTTTTTTGACTGATCCTTCAACGATCTTCCCGCCGACGATCTGGCGGCTTTTTTCCGCCCAAAAGCTTAAAAGGACCTTCATTTTGCCGATATCTTTGCGCACTATTTGCGGAACCTTGGATTTTTCCATATAGGCGCGCAGCCATTCGATCATTTCGTAAATGATCTCGAAGTTCATTATTCTGATTTTCTCCCGTTCGGCCATGGCTTTGGCGTCGGGGTTGGTTCTGACCCGGAACCCGACGATCGTGGCGTTACCGCTGCTGCGGGCCATCTTAACGTCGTTAAGGCTTATCTCGCCGGCGCCCGTGGCCAAAATATCCAAGGCAACGTCGGTTTGCGGGATTTGGCTGATGGTTTCTTGCAATACTTCCAGCGATCCGGCGACGTCGGCTTTCAGTATCAGATTGATGGTTTTCTGGCCTTCTACCGGTGTTACGGCGATTTTTTGGGCGGCATTCTTCTGGATCTCTCTTTGTTGTTTGACCACAAAATCGTGGGCCGCTTCCAAGCTTTCCATCTCGCGGAAAGTCTCGCCGACTACCGGCACCATATCGAATCCGATTGCTATGGCCGGCTGGGAGGGGAATAGCTTTTCGATTTTCCCGCCGCGAGTGTCTTCCAGACTTTTTATTCTGCCGAATGACGAATCGGTGGCAAGGATCTTTCCCGGCGTTAGTGTTCCGTTTTGCAGTAATATGCTGGCGCTTGGTCCGCGGCGATGGTCAAGCGACGATTCGATGACAATACCGGATGCCGGCGCGGCAGGGTTGGACTTGAGGTTTTCCATTTCCGCGACCAAAGTTATCATTTCCAGCAGTTCATCGATGCCTTTGCCGGTTTTTGCCGACAGGTTGATCGAGGGAACGCCGCCGCCCCAGTCTTCGACAATCACTTCTTCTTTCTGGAGTTCCCGTTTGGCTTTGTCGATGTTGGCGCCAGGAAGATCGATTTTGTTCAATGCCACGATCATCGGAATGCCGGCTTTTTTGATTGCCGCGATCGCTTCCTTGGTTTGGGGTTTTAGCCCTTCTTCGGCGGCAACAACGAGAATCGCGATGTCCGCGATTTTTGAGCCGCGTATCCGCATCTGCGAAAACGCTTCATGGCCGGGAGTGTCGATAAAGGTTATTTTCTTTCCGTTGAAGTCCGCAACCGACGCGCCGATGTGCTGGGTGATACCGCCCGATTCCTTGTCGGTAACATGCGTCTTGCGGATATAATCCAAAATCGAGGTCTTGCCGTGGTCGACATGGCCCATAACCACCACAACGGGGGGGCGGGATATTAAAGTTAGTTTAGTTTCTTTTTTCATTAAATTCTAAGCTCTAAATCCTAAATTCTAAACAAATTCCAAACTTTAAATAACAAATTATAAATAAGGAAGGCAATTCCTATGTATGTTTTTTAAATTTGTGATTTAGAATTTGTTTAGGATTTAGAAATTAGGATTTAGGGTTTTCGCGTTTTTGCGCGAGCTCGATGGCTTGCTTTTCTTCGTTGGTAAGCTTGAATTCCGATTCTCCCTGGGCAACGGGCTTTCCGTAGACGCGGTTGCCGTCGCGCGAAAAAAGGCTCGTAACCACCGCGCCGCGGTTGTTGCCGTCCAGTATCGCCATGGAAAAACTTTGGTTGCTGCCCATGTCCTGGAAAGGGTTGAACCTGACCATGCCAACCTTGTTTATGTTCCGCAAATTTTCTTCCTTCAGGCTTTTTACCTCCTCGGAAAGCGCCTGGCATTTATTTTCCAGTTCTTTGAATCTGGCCAGGACTTCATCGATATTCTGCGGTTCCTCAGTTTGTTTTTTTTGGAAAAGGGACATGGGTAGTAAATTAGTTATGAGTTGATGAGTTGATGAGAGAGTTTCGAATTTGAATTTACTCATAAGCTCATCTCTCACTTACTCACTAACTATTTCTGGCGGTGGGAGGAGGAGTCGAACCTCCGATACCCTTGCAGGCATAACGGTTTTCGAAACCGTCCCATTCGGCCACTCTGGCATCCCACCATGGGTAGTTGATTAGTTTAATTCTTTTTATACCCCGTCAACTTGCTGCGGGGGAACAAAAAGAATGAGGAGTCCAGAGGAAACATCCTCTGGTTGCGGCGGGGTTAATACCCCGACGCAAGAACTTAATTTATTGAGCTATAGCGAAATCAAGGTTCTTATGAGTAGGGAGTTGATGAGTAAAACGCGAAAATACCAAAACAAGCTGTTGTTAATGCAACAGCTTGTTTATATCATTTTTTAAGTGGGAAAGCAATAAAAAAAGATTACGCAATTGCGTATTTATTTTTTGCCAAATCTTGTATTTTGGGATTTGGATGATTGTTTGCGATTTTAACAAGAAGCATAAGATCGCCTAATTCTTCGGGGTCGCAATCATCGATAATAAATCCCATAATAATTTCATCCACATTCCTAATTAATTCTTGCTTGATTTTGTTAGTTTCCATTCCATTCACCTTTTTAAAGTTGCTGTAGGCGCTAAGGGAGTCAAACCCTAGCCTAACGGAATATTAGCTTATATTTAGATTTTTGCAAATGCCATTTATCCAACCTTTAATCTTCAGGAATAACTCTGTGCTGCAAACATAAATATCAAATGTTCCATGGGGGAGGGTATCTTTTTTGCCAAGGCTTGATTTGTTCGGTTTTCGGTAGGTTTTAAAGAATTGCGTTAATGGTATTTGCGTAATGTCTGACCAATAAGTTTCCGCTGCTTTGACGTCAAGATGCTGGTGGATATGGATATGAGCACGGAATTTATCGTTCGGAACGCCGCAAATTTCCCGGAAAAATCGCATCATTGTTTTTATTGCTCGCGGATCGCTATTAGAAAAAGTCACCGCTCCTCTTGCGGCCTTTCTGCCTTCCGCCCAATACAAAATTATTCCGATAATGAATAAGTCTTTTTGTGATAAGCCGTTTATCTCTTTTTCCGCTTGATTCACAATAATCTCCCTTCGCGCGTTTTCTTTTGCCAATCTGGTGAGCCTCCTTTTTTCAACATCTTCTTTTTTAAGGCCTTTTTTAGATAATCTTTGTTTTTGTTCTGTCGTTAACTCGATATTGCGAACCCAGAGGCTTACTGATGATTTGGTAAAACCGGTTTTATCGCAGATTTCATTAAGAGAGTAACCTTTTTGGCGTAATTTTCGGGATAATAATTTTTCTTCGATTTTCATAATTAGACAGGAAGGCTATTTGTACTATAAAAATAACATAATAGTCCAATTATGCCAAACAATTCGGGATGAAGATGTGGGCGATAAGGGATTCGGACCCCTGGCCTACCCGATGTAAACGGGGCGCTCTACCGCTGAGCTAATCGCCCATGAATAGCAAATTAGTTGATGAGTTATGGGTTGATGAGTAAAACACGGGATTTTACCCGTATTTGTATTCACTCATAAACTCATTACTAATCTACTCATCAACTACCTTGTGCCCGGGGCGAGACTTGAACTCGCACGGGGTTGAGCCCACTAGCACCTCAAGCTAGCTCGTCTGCCGATTCCGACACCCGGGCAAATTCCGCCAGAGGCGGAATAGCCAATAGTAAATAGCTTATAGTAAAACCAATAAAAATCAAGAAGCTTTTAAGCTTCTTGATTTTGCTTTTCTTCTTTTACCTCGCCGGAGTCTTTGACGGAGGCGGGTTTCTTCGCGCTGGGCTTCGCTTCGACTCTCTTAAGCCTCGATTTCTTGCCTTTGGCGTCGCGCATGTAATAAAGCTTCGCGCGGCGGGTTTTACCGCTCTTCACCACCTCGATCTTGTCGATTATCGGCGAGTGGAGAGGGAAGATCTTTTCCACGCCCACGCCGGAAGCGATCTTGCGGACAGTGATGGCCGCGCCGGTTTCATTGCCGTGTTTGCGGCAGATCACCAAGCCTTCGAACATCTGGATTTTATCCTTGCCTTTGTCTTTGTATTTCTGGTAGACCTTCACCGTGTCTCCCGATTTGATTTCCGGAAGATTTCCTTTTTTATCTGGCTGTGTAAATTCCGCGATTTGCTTTTCCATAATATTGATTGTCTAAATATTGGATTTTTTGATCTGACAAATGCTAATAGTAAACTAAAAACCTTATTTTGTAAAGCTCAGCTTGTGGGCAGTACAGGATTTGAACCTGTGACCCCTACTATGTCAAAGTAGTGCGCTACCCCTGCGCCAACTGCCCGAAAATTTTCTGCGAAAATTTAGCCAATAGTTTATAGTGAATAGTTTATCGCTGAATTTACTATCAACTATAATCTATCAACCATTAACCAGAAATTTTACTTGGTAAAATTTCTTAGTGGGCGTGGATGGATTCGAACCATCTACCTTATCTTTATAAGAGATATGCTCTAACCGAGTGAGCTACACGCCCGTAGCAATCGGGGAGCGATTGCCTATGATTTAGCAGTTTCTTTTTTCGAAATACCGACTATCTGCTCGTATTCTTCTTTTTCGATGGTTTCTTTTTCGATCAGTCTTTGGGCGATTTTCTCCAAAATGCCTTTTTTGTCGGTCAATGTCTTTGCCGCCAGGTCTTCGCCTTCTTTGATGATCTTGGCGATCTCGGTATCGATCTTTGACGCGATCTCTTCGGAATAGTTCCTCTGGCCTTCAAATTCCTGGCCCAGAAACGCCAGTTCTTCCCTTTCCCCGAAGACAATCGGGCCTAAAGGCGACATCCCATATTCTTTTACCATTTTCCGGGCGATTTTGGAAGCCACCTTCAGATCATTGGACGCGCCGGTCGATGATTGTCCGAAGACCATTTTTTCGGCGGTCAGGCCGCCCAAAAGCGTGGCGATCTCGGAAATGAAATCGTTCCTGGTGCGCAATTTCTTTTCTTCGGTTGGCGTCTTTAATGTGTAGCCCGCCGCCATGCCGCGCGAAATGATGGATATTTTTCTAACCGGCTCGGTATCAGGCAGGGAAGATGAAACCAGCGCGTGGCCCGATTCGTGGTAAGCTGCGATCTTTTTTTCGTCCTTGGAGAGCAGGTTGCTTCTTTTTTCCGGGCCAAGCATTACTTTCTCTATTGATTCCAAAAAGTCGGTCTGGAAGATTTCGGATTGATTGCGCTTGGCCGCAAGCAGCGCGGCTTCGTTTACGACATTGGCAATGTCGGCGCCGGAGAATCCCGGGGTGCGTTCGGCGACTTCGCGCAATTTTACGTCTTTTGCCAAAGGTTTCTGACGGCAATGGATGTTCAGGATTGCTTCGCGGTCATTGATATCGGGCAGGTCAAGAATAATTCTGCGGTCAAACCTTCCCGGCCGTAAAAGCGCCGGGTCAAGGTATTCGGGGCGGTTGGTGGCGCCCAGGACGATAATTCCTTCACCGGTTTCAATTCCGTCCATTTCGGCCAGTATTTGGTTCAGGGTCTGCTCGCGTTCTTCGTGGCCGCCGGTCATGCCGACGCCGCGCACCTTGCCGATACTGTCGATTTCATCGATAAAGATGATTGCTCGCTTAACTTTATGCGCTTGTTCGAACAGGCTGCGCACGCGGCTGGCGCCTACGCCCACGAAAAGTTCGATGAATTCCGAACCCGATATCGAGAAAAAAGGGACATTGCCTTCATTGGCGATAGCTTTGGCCAGCAAAGTTTTTCCGGTGCCTGGCAAACCCATCAACAATACGCCGCGCGGGATTTTGGCGCCCATTTTCAAGTATTTATCCGGGTTTTTCAAAAAGTCGATGATTTCCTGCAATTCTTCTTTGGCTTCTTTCAATCCGGCGACATCGTTGAAAGTAGTCTTTTCTTTCGGGTTGCCGCCGCCCAGTATCCTGGTTTTGGCTTTTGTGAAGTCAAAGGCTTGCATCGCGTTGCCTTTTGCCTGGCGGAATATCATCATTAAGATGATTACAAATATCAACAATGGCAAAACGCTGCCCAGCAATAAAGGAGCCAGCCAGCTCCAGATGCTCGTGTCGATCTTTGACTCAAAGCTTATTTTTGCCAAGTTTTCTTTATTGGCGCCTAGGTTTACCAGGGTTTGCGACAATGAAGAATCGGTTTCTTTTTCTGCGGTCGCTTTGGCGTCGCTGTTGTAAACTATTGCCAGCTTGCTGTCGGTAACGCTCACGCTTTTTATTTTTGCTTCGTTGATATCCGAAACCAGCTGGGTGAGCGATATTTGCTTGGGGACGTCGGTTTTTGGCGAAGATAACGCGAACACGCCGATGATAGCCATCAGTATTAAGACTGCAACCGCAAAATTTTTGAAAAGGCTCTTCATTATTAAATCAAAATGTAAAAATCAAAGATAAAAATGACAAAGCAAAACGTTAAAATACCGGATTACAGACATTTTATATTTTTACATTGTCATTTTCCATTTTGATTTTTTAACTTTTAATTACTCTTGGTCCAGGCCTTCTTTCAGAGAGAGGAATACTTTGCCGTTGCTGATCTCGATGATCTTGGCCGCGATCTTGCCTCCGATCTTGAAGTTTTCCGAGAGGTTCTGGCCGCGGGCGGCATCGATTTGCGCGACTGGGATCAAACCTTCAACATTTTCGCTGCCGAAGCGTACGAAGATGCCGAATTCCATGACACCGGTGATGTCGCCAACGATTTCCTGGCCGGATTGGTATTTCTTAAGCCGCTCTTCGCGCATTTCCATTTCCGCCATTTTTTCCGACAGGATTATCTCGCCGGTTTTTGGCTTTAAGTTCAATATGCGGACCGAAAGCTCGGTGCCGACGAATTTTTGAAGTTCTTTTAATATCTTGTCCGGATCGCCGCCCATTACCTTGGGGTAGTGCGCGCTGGCAAGCTGCGAGACGGGCAAAAATGCCGGCAATCCCGCGACTTTGGCGATCAAGCCGCCCTTATTGGCGCCCATCACTTTGATCATGACCGGGGTGCGGTTTTCGTGGCTTTCGCGCAATTCATCCCAAACAAGCTTGCGCGTGGCGCCGCTGATGGACAATTCAATATAGCCTTCATCGTTTTCCAGGCTTAATATCTTGGCCGAGATGGGGTCGCCTTCCTTTATATCCTTCAGGCGGTCTTTGATCTCATAAAATTCCTTGCCGTAAACGATGCCGGTTCCGACTGCGCCCAAGTCCACATAAAGGGACGAACGCTCCTGGACGATGACGGTGCCTTTAACAATTTCTCCGGTTTTCGGAGGGTTAATTGAAGCAACAGGAGCAATGCTGCTTTTAGGTGTTTCTTTTATCATAATTGAAACTCTACAATAAATAGCTTTATTTTTCAAGGGCTTTGTGGTATAGATTTTGGAAAGGTGAGGTGAATGTCGTCAAGTCCAAAAAAAGTCAAAGCGAAGCTGTTAGTGGATAGCAGTGGGAATCCAATCGGAATAATTTTAATTCCGACGGATGAGGACAGCAAATTGAGCTTGAGTATTAGATACGATGCTTTTTATCAAAGGAAGCGGGGTTGTCTCACGGCTTTTGGCTATGATGGAGAATATATGATCGTCAAAGACGATAAGCTTCTGTTTACTTCATCAGGGTTTGAATTTGCGTTTATTAAACTAAACCCTAATGTAGCAGAAGCTATGAGTCAGCTTGTTGTTCCTTCTGGCAAGTTGGGCTTAGTGATTAAGCCCGAAGATGGGTGGTGTGCTTTTCTGGATTCCGATGGAAGTGTCAGAATAGTTGGGCCCGTTTTTATGCGTCCATTTATAGATAGCTTGAAAGTCATTTAAAGAATGAGCTATCTATCCTTTTTAAATCAACCCGCGGCCATTGGGCCGCGGTTTTCGTCTATATGGGCTGCTTTTATGGTTGTTGTTAAATGTTGGTATGGGTATTTGTTAAATGTTGGTTGTTATGTTATACTAAAAATAGGATAAAAATGAGTAATTTTGTTAAATGTTAAAAATATGGATGTTAAATTCAAACATATAGAATTGAAGTTAATTGAGCCTCCTTTTGATTCAAAATTGATAGATTTGATAGTTGAGCTTGATTATTTAAGAAAGAAGCCTTTGGGAGGGACTACTCATCCTTTGATTTTTTTTCAATTGAAGAATATTTTTCATACACTGGAAAGTATCGGTTCGGCGAGGATTGAAGGGAACCGCACGACAATTACGGAATTCATAGAAACGAAAATCAGTGACGGAAAAACAAAAGATGAAAAAATCATAGAAATTCAAAATGGAGAAAATGCGCTTGCCTTTGTTGATGAAGTTATCGAAAAAACAGAAATTACCAGAATATTCATTAGCGAGCTGCATAGAAAAATAGTAGCTGGTTTGACCCCGCCACCAGGCGGAGAGGGTAGCAAACGTTCTGGTGAATATAGAAAAGAAAATGTTCGCATCTCTCGCGCGAGTTTTTTGCCGCCCGATTTTGCGCAAGTTGGTGATTATATGGCAGAATTGATTACGTTTATTAACGAGAAAAATTTACCCAAATATGATTTATTGAAAGTAGCAATAGCTCATCACAGATTCGCATGGATTCATCCGTTTGATAATGGGAATGGAAGATCGGTAAGGCCATTGACTTATGCGATGCTGGTGAAACAAGGCTTTAATATCCGTACGGGTAGAATTATTAATCCAACGGCTATTTTTTGCAATGATAGAGAAAAATATTATCATTTCCTTTCAAAGGCTGACAGCGGACAGGAAAGCGGAATGCTCGAGTGGTGCGAATATGTGCTGGAAGGGCTAAGAAATGAAGTAAATAAAATAGATAAATTGTTGGATTATGATTATTTGAAGAAAAATATTTTATTGCCCGCAATAGGCTTGTCTTTTGAAAGAAAATTAATTACAGATAACGAAAAGAAGATACTGGAAATAGCTGCGGATAAACAAATAATTCAGGCTGGTGATTTAAAAACAGTTTTTCATGGTAAGATTCCTGCTGAAATATCGAGAAATATTAAACAATTGCGAGATAAAAAAATGATTATTCCAGAGGCGGAGGGAAAAAGAAAATATACGTTGAGTTTCCACAATAATTATTTGTTAAGAGGGGTGATTACTTTTCTGGATAAAAATGGTTTTTTACCTTTATCGCAGAATGAATAATTTAAACTAAACCAATGAACAAAATAAAAATTTACAGCACAATGTCGCGGCAGGTGAGCGAGCTGGTGCCGATGGAGGATAAGAAGATAAAATTCTTTGTTTGCGGGCCGACGGTTTACGATTTTCCGCATCTGGGCCATGGCAAGACCTATACTCAATTTGATTTCATCGTGAAATATTTGCGCTGGAGCGGTTTTGACGTGAATTATCTGGTGAATATCACCGATATCGACGACAAGATCATCCAGCGCGCGGCGGATCGCAATATCAGCTGGCGCGAGCTGGCCGATGAGTTTGAGAAGATCTATAAGGACGATATGTTGGCGCTTCACAATACCGCGGTAACCAAATATGCGCGGGCCACGGATTATATCGAGAGCATCGTGAGCCAGGTACAGCGGATGCTGGATAAGGGTCTGGCCTACCGCACTCCCGACAACAGCATTTATTTCGAGATTGCCAAGTTCGGAGATTACGGCAAGCTTTCCGGGCGTACCGAGTTAAAAGAAGACGATGGGGTATCACGCATCGATAACAGCGACCAAAAGCGGGGATGGAACGATTTTTGCTTGTGGAAAGCTTCCAAAGAAGGCGAACCGAGTTGGGACACGGCGTTGGGCAAGGGCCGGCCGGGGTGGCACATTGAAGATACCGCGATCACCGAGACCGAATTCGGGCCGCAATACGATATCCATGGCGGCGCGATCGATTTGATCTTCCCGCACCACGAAGCCGAGATAACCCAGATGGAATCGGTCTCGGGGAAGGAACCGCTGGTGCGCTATTGGATGCATGCCGGGTTTTTGAATACCGGTTCCGTTAAGATGTCCAAGAGCCTGGGCAATTTTACGACCATCCGGGATATTTTAAAAACTTACGATTATCGTGTTTTGCGGTTTCTTTTCGTCGGCAATCATTACCGCGCGGCGATTGATTTCAACGACGCGGCATTGGAACAGGCAAAAAATTCTTTGAGCCGGATCGACGAATTCATTTTCAACAAGCTTGATGTGAATTATGACGACGCGGCGGACGTTGCCGCGGTGGAAGAGGTGAGGGCCAAATTTCACGAGGCATTATCAAACGACTTCAACACTCCACAGGCATTCGCGGTGCTGTTCGAATTCATCCGCGCGCAAAACGCCAAAGAAAAATCCGGCCGCCGGACTTTCGAATTCTTGAGCCAGATAAACTCGTTCATGGATTTCATGAAATTTGATGCTGTCAAATCCAACGCGTTCATCGAATCCCTGATCGCCGACCGCAACGCCGCCCGCGCGGCCAAAGACTTCGCCAAGTCCGACGAAATCCGCGACCGTCTCTTGGTCATGGGCGTGAAAATCTACGATACTAAGGAAGGCACGAAATATCGGATATAGTTTTTGAATTAATTATATAACTAAGCCGCCGGGAAGGCGGTTTTTTATAAGCTTGACAGCTAAAAGGCTGTGATGTAGTATTAAAATATAACAAAATTGTTATATTATGATTCGTCGTTGGGCTAGCAGCGATGTAATAAAATGGAGATTGAATTTGGGGAAGACTCAAACGGAACCAAGCCCGTTTCTGATTTTATAAAGAAATCGAATCGCAGAGAATCCATACTAAAAAAGCTTGAGCTTTATGAGAAACAAGCACTGGTGAATTTGTTGAAATCCGGAGTCGCTGAAGAGTTTAAATGGGTTAAATCAAAAAATGGGTTTTCTCTTTATGAATTCAAACCAGGGCCGAATAGATTTTTGTTTGTGGCTTTGGATTCGTGGGAAAAGATTTTTCTTGTTCACGCATTTATTAAAAAGACAAATAAAACACCTCAAAAGGAAATAAACAAGGCGCTATATATTGCTTTTTTATTAAGTAAAAAATATAAATTAAGATGAATTTAAAAGATTTAAAAAATGAACTGCTTCAGGATCCTAGATTTAGAAAGAAATATTATAGAAATGATCCTAGATTAGATATTGCACTTATGATTGAAGAGGCGCGCATTATTCGTGGTATTACCCAAAAAGATTTAGCGGAAAGAATGCATACAAAACAATCAGCAATATCACGCGCCGAAAGTGGCTATTATTTGCCAAGTTTGTCTTTCTTGGAAAAGATGGCAAAAGCATTAGGAACGGAACTAAGCGCTCCCAAGTTTGCATTTCTTGAGGAGAAACAAAGTATAGCCGTCGATAATTCGATGACTTATAATACACCTGTTGTCGAAGCAGTTATTAATATATTGGGCTGTAGAAATCATTCAAGCGCTTTTGATGCTAATAAATTATTATGAAACACTTGTGGTCTATTGTATGTAAGCAGGCGATAATTAACAATGAGACTAAAACTCTTAGCATCATTGATGTGATAGAAGAGATAACGTTTCATGTTTCTGCTAATTTACCGAAAGAAAAAATTACATTTCCATGCGATTTTGAAATCGTTAGTTATTGGATAAGAGAAGATATAAACAAAGAGAAGGATGTTGATTTTTTATTAGAAATTATTGATCCAAATGGTGAGAAAATTGGGGGGGCGAATGGCAAGATGGCTTTTCCCTTAGGAGAGAAGAGAAGAATGAGAACAATTATTAAAAGCAAGACATTTGTTTATACAACAGAAGGGCAATACTTATTTAAAATTAAGTTGAACGAAGAAAAAAAAGAACCGGTAGCTGAAATCCCTATTGAGGTAAGATTGCAAACAATTAGTGAGGCCAAAAAATAGGATCACTTATAATTGGTCGGCTGTTGATTTGGTTGTTTATAAGGTTGAACATCGATAAGACTAAAGGAAGGCACGAAGTATCGGATATAAAAATTGCGATTGTATATAAAATTGAAACGGGCAGGTAATTCTGCCCGTTTTGCGTAAAATGGTGCGTAAATAAAAATTGAAAGCGGAGAGAGTGACATCCGCTATTTTTTTCCTGAGTTTAGTTGTAGGCTAACGCCTTCGCTATTTCTTTGCCAATAAGGTACAAGGCAAAGAACGGTGAGCCAATTTCATTTTCTGGTTTTGAGATGGGGCGGCCGATTACTGCAAGCGTGGCGCCGTTCCTAATAACAGCCTCCGGCGTGGAGATTGCTTTTTGGTCGTTCTTTGCGGACCAGGGAGGCCGTACTCCAGGTACCATTTTAACAAACTGATCGAACCGGGAATCCTTCGATAGCATTATCAGTTCCAATCCGGAGCAGATGATGCCTTGGACTTGCATTTTCAGGAGGATTTCGGCGAATCTGCACACTGCCTCTTCTCTTGGAACGCCAAATCTTTCTACGCACTGTTCATCGCTAAGATCGGTGAGGGCCGATACACCAAGGATAATGGTTTCCATCCTTGCTTCGACAACCGCGGCAATTGCTTCGTCGCTTGCGGCACCGTGCAGGTTATAGAAATCGGGACCCAAATCGTCGATAACTTTCTTGGCGGTATTCAGCATCGTTTCCTTGATGTCGTGCGATTTTCCGTCGTAGAACACTAGGCAACCATGCGATTTGATTCGTCCTACCAATGCCTTTATGCTTCGCTTGCTTATCATGAATGAAGCTTGCAAGGTGTTGCCTATCTTGAATCCGGCAACGTAAGGCCAATAAGTATCGACAATCTCAAATGCCTCATCGATGTCGGTCATATCCAGAGGCATGATTACGTATTGTCTTGTTAGCGCAAGACATCGAATGATTTCTTCTCTTTGTCGTGTTCTATCCATTAGTGCCAGCGCTTCGCCCTCGGTTATTATTTCATACACTGGCTGGGATTGTTCGCTTTTTAGTCTTTCCGCTGATCTTGCTGCTTCATCTCTTGCGATGATCTCATTTGCCACCAATTGTCGCAGCCTTAATGGTGGTCGATTCTCTTTTAGCTGCTTATTCATTAAATTCACCTCGCACAATTGGCTTACCGTATTGCTTGATTATGAATGTGCAATATTAACCAAAAGATTGCACAAAAGCAATTCGGTTAATGCCATTGGTCAATATTAATGGAATATCCCGAAATTGCAATAGTTGAGTGGATAAAAAAATTGATGGCCGTATTCCATCGAATCTAATTATGAGCATGACTCAATAGCATGCATTGCGGCCATTAATTCTGTCCATTTCAATTTCGGTTCCCAAGCAACGTTGTTGCGTTCGACATCTTCGACTACTTCGGGATTATCTTGTTGATATTCCTCGACCGGTTCGTTGAGTAAAGTCCGGATGGGGATTTCAACACTTAATTCTTCGTTTTTGTAGACATTCCTGACGGTCATTGATCGATTTAGGAACCCGGCTGCTAGTGTGGGGATGCCGCCGGCAGCTAGAGTTGCGTTTATGGCATCTTTGATACCTTTCCAATTATTGTAGGCATCGTCAACGTAGATTACCTTGGTGTCTTCTTCTATTTCGTGCCGGCCGAATATTAATTGCGTTTTTTGTCGAGAATTCTCGGTTGCAAGAGCCGTCACTTTTTTGTCGAGGAAGATCGCATCAATTCCAAGGGCGAGCTGTAGTGCCGTACCTAGTTTGTCGCCGCCCATGGGGAGCGCGCAGATGATAGTTTTGTCATCTATAAAGGGAAGCACTATCTCTTTGAGCTGTCGGGCGACAAATGCAAGATAATCGGCTTTTCTCTCGATCGCGGCAAAGTTAGAGTAAATATCGCCGACAAATTGCCTGTCATATTTATCTCTGCCAGAAAAGCCTACCATCGGAGTGATCCTTATCCCATCTACTTTCTTGCACACATATAGGCCATTTACGGAATGAAGCAGATTCCAATAGTTTCCTGTTTTGTGATATATTCCCTCCGGAGACATTCCTTTAAAGGGATTATGCCAATAACATTCTGTTAAATATTTAGCCACTTTTTCACCTCAAATCTTTTTTGCCAGACGTTTCTCTTGTTTGAGTTATTTTGATTGTTAATGTGCGCGGTTTTTATTGCCGCTATAAATACACAAAGCAACGGTTACGGATCAAGCCGTATGTGCTTGATTCCGATATTACCTAAAACTTTGCAATTTGCAATAAATAAACACCAAATCGTTTTTAGGTTGGTTTTTTGGTAGAATCAAGGATATGGCAAGAGAGATTAAGATCGCGGGGGCGGGGTTGTCCGGGCTGGTGGCCCCGGTAATTTTTTCAAAACTTGTTATGGGCGTGAAAATCTACGACACGAAAGAAGGAACGAAGTATAGGATATAAGTTTGCCGAATTAATAAATTTAAAGCGTGGTTAGCCGCGCTTTTGCGTTGGTTGGATAAAGTGTCCGTCTGGACACTTTGAATGTCGGGTCGTTGTTACTTACCTTGTTACGTAATAAGGTAAGTAACAACAGCTTTCCGCGCATGAATAAGCTTTTATTAAAAATCTTGATTTTGTCACTCTGAATTAAAAAAAATGACGGTGCATGCGATGATGGTCCGTCTTAATTTGTATGTGATTGCCGCGGTTACCGCATTTAATCGAGTCCATTCTTTCTTTGGCTCAAATGCTACGTTGTTGTCGGCGAGGGCTTGTACTGCTATGGAATCGTTTGCCCTCGCATTGCACCGCGTCAATCGAGCCAAGCTCCCGCCACACCGTAAGCTCCGCTCCGGCGTTTTTCGATGCCAGCTTGAGTATCGCCGCGAAATTGGAAATCATCAGCGAGTGGCGCAAAAACGAAACGCTCAATTCTTTGGCCGGTTTGGGCGGAAGCGGCAAGTCGTCATTTTGAGAAACCGGCGCGACTCCCTTTTTGGTCAGAGCATAGATAAGGTGCGGGTGTTCGTAATACGCGACGCGGCGATATTCGGGTGCAAAGTCAAAATTTGGTTGGGTATGCCGCCAAATCTTTGAGAATAGCCAAATCGTTCTGCCCCAGCCGAAATTTTAGAGCCGTCCGGCTTCTCTCAAATTTTTTGAATTTGTGTTTGAGCACTTTGAGAAATCTTAATTCCGAGGTAGACCCGGGCTTGCCCGGGGAACCGACGGAATGAGGATTCCTTGAACGGAATATCAATTCCGCTCCCGCCAAAAAATTATTTTTGTCGGAAGGTACTCCGAAAGCACGAATATGTTTCAAGGAAACATCCTTTGGCCGCCCTAGGCAATGCGGAAGTACCCTTCGGCGTGGTTTCAGACCACGCCGGGCGGAATACCGCTTAAAATATATTTTTGATGTTTTTAAAATCTCGCGCTTTTGTTTATCCTACTTCTCGTTCTAATTTGTTACCTAAATCATCACTCATTTCAATATAAAATGCGGCAGCATCATACCTCATATTTTATCAAATTAACGGTATTTCTAACCAAAAAACGGATCCCTCTTGGAATCCGCTTTATCTAAAATTTTACACCGCTGGCTCTAAATTTTTTGCTTTTTTGCTCTCAATTTCATTTACCCCTAATTGAATTCTAGAACCAAATAAACCGAATAAAACCGCCGCAATACGCGCTTGCTTCAACAAATTAGAATCAACCGACCCTTCAGCTATTTCGCTTAAACCCAAAACCATAAGCGAAATAGCCGCCATATTAGAACCAACATTCTTATCAAAAATTATTTTTGAAGCCCTTTCTTTGATTTGATGCAAAAAATCAACTTTAGCGTTTATTTCATCTTTAGGCAGATTGGAATTTTCCACTTCCGCTACAGCCGTTTCTATTTTATCGCCTATTGTTTTTTCAGCATCTTCTGAATTTTCAAATTGATCAAATACTACATTTAATTCTTCGTCTTTATAAATTTCTCTGTAATTATCGGCATTTCCAATACCCTCCATATTATTTGTTTGCAAGAATTTTATTTGAACTCTTGTTATTTTTACATCGCAACCTTTTACATACAATACCTTACGCCAGCATCTAAAGTCAATTTTTTTATTTTTAAAAAAAACGCGAAGCCTGCTGACTTCGATTATATGTTTTTTTAAAATTCTTCCCTTTTACCTCCCACCTTGCGGCTAAAATGCGTTGACCAAGCCCCAATTCGAGCCCGGCTACCCCTTTGCGCGCACAGACCCTTCAAGGTCAACAATTTTTGGTAAAGTAAGTTCGAGCTGAGTCATAAAGAGTCACAACAATTCGAGAATCGGGCTTTTACCCGAAAATTTGATTGTTGTGCCCCCGACAGGAATCGAACCTGTAGTCTCAAGGTCCGCAACCTTGTATTTTATCCATTAAACTACGGGGGCGGATCCCCCCGCCAGAGACGGGGGATAGCTAATTGTTGATAGCTATAGTTTATAGTTGAAATTCAAAAAACCAATAACTGATTTATAACGGTTAAACGATAACACAAAAAGGGGTCTTGTGCAATAAAAATAAGAACGCTTGATTATTTTAAAAAACTGGTATTAAATTATAGAGGAGGTTTCTAAAATGCATTTTGGATTAGGCAGTGGTCCTGTTTGCGGCGGGAAGGGAAGGGTTAACGATATTTTCGTGATGGAGAAATTGGGCCTGTCAATTTCCACTGGGTATAGACAGAAAATGGAATACTGCGACTTGTGCTTGTACAAGCTTTATTCTCTGCGTATCATAACTCTCGAGCAATATCTTGATTTGGGAGGGGCTTGGGGGCAGATGAGAATAGGCGGGGTGTAACAACTCTGCTCGCTTTTTTAATAAATCAGAAATTCAATTTAATTTGCTAATCCTGATTTTTTTGGATAGGATTACGATAGGAAATGGCAATTGATTGTTAAAAATCGGAAATAACTTTTATGGAACCAAAAATGTTTATCAAGGGGGTGGGGATGACGAGGTTTGATTATGATCAGAAGCCGTGGTGGGGGTACGCGTTTAACGCGGCGATGGATGCCTTGAAAGATGCCAAAATGAATATTGGTGGCATCGACGCGATCGTGTTTTCCGGAATGTCGTCGGCGGCCGGCGGCGAGCACCAGACACATAAGGTTTCCCTGCTATCGGGATTGTTCAAAACCAATGTGCCAATCATCGAGACGCCGTCGGTTTGCGGCGGCGGCGGGGCGGCGTTCTGGACCGGGTTGCGCTTGTTGCGCGACCAGGAGATCAACAACGTCCTGGTCTTGGCGGGCGAAAAGCTGGTGGATAACCGCGCCGAAGTGACCACGGACTATATCCTGTCCGCGGCCGAACGCGCGATCGAGCAGCCGGAGGGTTTGCTATTCCCGGCCCAAAACGCGCTGGTGTTCCAGCAATATTGCGCCAAATACGGCGGATCACATGAAGACCTGGAGCTGATCGCGTTCAAGAACCACCAGAACGCGGTGGCAAATCCCAAAGCTTATTATTACAAGCGTCCCGTGACCCTGGAAAAAATAAAAGAATCCCCGGTGGTTGCCGAACCGTTGCGCTTGATGGATTGCTCGTTGTCGGTCAACGGCGGCGCGGCCGCGATCATCTCCAAAGAAAAAACCGATATCGAGATAATCGGATCGGGTTTTGCCACGGATTATATTTTGACTTTCGAAAGGGAAGATAAAACTCATTTCCGGGCGACGCAATTGGCGGCCCAAAAGGCATTCAAGATGGCCGGATTGGCTCCGCAGGATATTAACGTTGCCGAAGTCCACGACGCGTTCACTTCGGTGGAATTGCTTTCGTACGAGGATCTTGGTTTTGCCGCGCCCGGCAAGGGCGGCGAACTTATCCGTTCGGGCAAGATCAATATGGGCGGCACGATGCCGATCAACCCGTCGGGCGGACTGAAGGCCAAAGGCCATCCGATCTCGGCCACGGGCCTGGCCCAGGTATACGAAATCACCAACCAGTTGCGCGGCAATTGCGGCGAACGCCAGGTGAAAGACGCCAAAATTGGTTTAACGCATAACATTGGCGGTGCCGGGGGCAGCGTTACGGTGCACATATTTAAAAAGTCATAATTTTAAAAAAATGTTAAAAAACATCAAATCGCTCGCGTTGTTTTGTTTGGTTTTGTTTTTGGCGGTTTCGCTTGTCGTGGCAATTCTGGCAATTTGGAATATTATCGATAACCAAACCGCGAAAGACTTGTTGATAAAAATAGTTTATACTTTCGGCGCGATTTTCATTGTTTCCGCGATCGTCGCGCTGCTCAAAAAATAGAAATTAGGAAGTTTTTCAAAAAATTCCCCGAGGCTAAACCTTGGGGAATTTTTTGTTGCTCGTATTTTTTAATAAAAAAACAACCAATTGGAATTGCTTGCGGGGCTTGGAATAAAAATATTGCCCGGAGTTTAAGTCCGGGCGAAGGGAATAAGATGACCGTCTTCAGACAAAAGACCTATCTGGCGAGCCATTCCGCAAGCTGTGCAGAAGCCTATTGCCGGAAGCTTCTTTTCCTTTATCCAGCAAGCGGTTTCGAGTATCTGAACGGACATTTCATTCGGATTTTTATCTATTATGCTGTTGTAAAATACCGTAAATGCTTGCATAAAAGTCCGCTCTTTCCCAACTTCTTTCAAGTTTACGACTATTTTGTAAATAGGCGCCACCTCCGGCGATTACTGAGGCCAGTCTATTTTTTTTCGTTAAAAGTCAAGGATTTGGATGTTTTGAAGAATTTTTTCAGGGCCAGGCGGAAGATAGTTTTATTCTTCAAATTGGCTTCGACCAGGCAGATGCCTTTGTTGGGGAAACCATAGACCACCAGGGTTTTGGCTTTCGCGAGCAAGACGGTCGGGATAACCAATAAATCTTCTTCGCCTTCGACGCATAGATTGGTTTTTCCTTTGATCGCTTCCTTTATTGCGTCCCAGGACTCTTTTTGGATGGTTCCGGCCGGGTTATCAATGGTAACGGCACAACCGTGTTTCTGGTCGAAAGCTTTGCGCTGGACATGCTTGTCGAATATCTTGATATCCGATTGCAGATGGTGCGAGCAATAGTCGCCCACGGTAATCACGGTTTTATATTTCTTCCTGTCCAGGATTTTTTCGTATTGGCGTTGCACTTCCTCTTCGGTTCCGAACAGCGGCTTGCCCCATATCTTTTGCATTTTCGTGCGCGATTTTTCTGGTAAAAAATAAGTTCTCATTAACGAAAAATTAAAAAATCAAAATGGAAAATGACAGATTAAAATGTTAAAATGTCCAAAATCAGGCACTTTGTATTTTTCATTGCCACTATCGGTTCCGCGGAACCGCCCGCCGAACCGATCTTTGATATTTACATTTTAGATTAAAAGTAGGAGAATGGAAATCTATAATTAAAACACATTAACGATAAAATATTTATGGCTTTTTATCAATGCTTAAAATGCAAGCGGCGCTGGGAATATCCTTTGGCCGAGTGTCCGTATTGTTTTGTGCCTTTGAACAAAATGGAAAGCAAAACCGCGCATGTCAGTGGCGTGGTCAAGGTGGCGATCCCGACGCTTTTCCATCCCAATGTACCTTATTTTGTTTTGGTGCTTGAGGATGAGCTGGGGAATGCGTGGGGTTATAAATCCGAGAAGGAATACAAGGTTGGCGATGAATTTAGAATCGAAGCCAGCAATGATCCGGCGGCAGTTGCCATCTGGTGCGTCAAATACGATGTTGGTGAGGCGGTCGGGAAAGCTCTGGAGCTGGCCGGAGGGGCAAACATCGGTGCCGGATCCAAGGTGGTGGTACTTCCGACTCTTGCGGCTCCCAGCCACGCTTATTTCCGCGACAATACTTCGCCGGAATTTTTGAGCGCGGTGCTTGAAATGATTTTGGCCCGGGGAGTCAAAGCCGAAGATATCACGGTCGCGTCGCAAAGCTTCGACGACTTGCCGGTGGGCGCGGTGGCGCAGAAATCCGGGTTGCTGGCCGCGTGCCAGAAATTCGAGATAATGCCGCTTGATTTGGCCGAGGTGGAATTCACAAAATCAGGGCAGCTTGAGATCGCGAACCCGGTTTTGGCCGCGGACCTGGCGATTAATTTGGCGATGGAAAAGATCGGACAGGCAAGCGCGACAACGAATTTTTTTAAAGTTTTGAAGAAAGAGAATTATCTGGGGCAGAAGTATTTATCATCGGACGCGGAAATTGCCGCGGCGCTGGAGCCGTTGCTTTCCAAAACAATTACTATTGGCGAGGCGGAAAATGTCCAGCGGTCGAATAAGTTGACCACATTCATGGGGTTGGTTTTGGCGGGGCGTTCCGCGCGCAATGTTGACCGGATATTTAATGAAGCGGCTAAATCTTTCAGAATGCCGGAAATAATTAAAGAAATCGATATTGCGTCGATACCGGTGGCCGGCCGTACAATAAAGGAAGTGCAATACCAAGCGGAAATCTTCTAAAATAATTATCAAGTAACATTTTTCAATTTTCATTGAATTTTCAATGAATCAATGAGCCAAACGGAATGCGGATTTGTATTCGTTTTGAGACATTGATAATTGGAACATTTATTGAAAACTGAAAATTGAAAACTGAAAATTAATTCCAAAATGGCAAATACATTCGAAAACAAAGTAGTGTTGATAACAGGCAGTTCCCAGGGGATCGGCAAAGCGATCGCGATGAAATTCGCGGGTTTGGGCGCAAAGATCGCGTTCAACGATATAACGTTAGCGGAGGAAAATTTAAAAATCGCGGTTGAAGAAGCCAAAAAAGCGGGCGCGCCGGACGCGAAATATTTCATGGCCGATGTTTCAAATTACGGTCAAGTGGAGAAAATGATGCAAGATATCCAGGCCGGATTCGGCCAGCTTGATGTTTTAGTTAATAATGCCGGGATTACCAAGGATAGGACATTGGCGAAAATGACCGTGGAAGAGTGGCAGAAAGTTATCGACATCGACCTTACAAGTGTTTTTAACTGCTCTAAGACCGCTCTGCCTTTGCTTATCGCAAGCCAAGGGAATATCGTCAGCCTTGCGTCGGTGGTGGGCCTGAGGGGGAATTTCGGACAGACGAATTATGGCGCGGCCAAGGCGGGTATCATCGGATTTACCAAATCATTGTCAAAGGAAGTGGGCCGATTCAATGTGCGCGTCAACGCCGTCGCGCCGGGATTCATCGCGACCAAAATGGCGGAAGCCATTCCTGAAGAGATGAAGGCGATAATCAAGAAACTGACATCGTTGGGAAGATTTGGCCAGCCCGAAGAGGTGGCAAGCACCATTACCTTCCTTGCATCTAAAGACGCCGGATTTATTACCGGGACGGTGGTAAATATCGACGGCGGTCTGGCACTGTAAGAAAAAGCTGTCCGCACGTCGGTTAAAAAAAATAATAATCAATCAAAAATATGCAAAAGGTTATTGGTGACGTTTTGCAGAAATTGAGCCGCCGGTGCCCGGAGGCGTCTTTTGCGGTTGAATTTTGGGACGGCAAATCCAAACATTACGGCCCCGGCGCGGAGGAATTCAAAATGACCCTTCGGAGCGAAGGCACAATAAAAAAGATCCTAAGCGGCGGAACGCTGGCATTCGGCGAGGAATACATGGCCGGCAATATCATGATCGAAGGTGATATCCAGAAAATGGTGATGCTGTATGACCAGTGGCAGGCGGTTGCCGGCAAGCTTTCATTGCCGACCATCACCAGGATCCTGTGGAACCGCGCTTTTTCCCGGCACACGATCGGCGATTCCGGAAAAAATGTCCGCCGGCATTACGATATCAGCAATGATTTTTACTCTTTGTGGCTTGACCCGGCAATGGTCTATTCCTGCGCCTACTTTAAAAGTGATGCCGACGACCTTGAAACCGCGCAAAATAACAAACACGAGCATATTTGCCGCAAACTGCAATTGAAAGCCGGCGAAACGCTGGTCGATATCGGTTGCGGTTGGGGCGGGATGATGTTTTACGCGGCCAAGAATTACGGCGCGGTTTGCACCGGCTACACGCTTTCCAAGAACCAGTACGATTACGTTTCGGAAAAAATAAAGAAGGAGGGTCTGGAAGGCAAAGTAAACATTTGTTTGCAGGATTACCGTAAGATCAAAGGCACATTCGACAAATTCGTTTCTGTGGGCATGTTCGAGCACGTGGGGAAAAGATACGAAAAGAAATTCTTCGCGGTGGTGAAAAAAATCCTGAAGCCGGGCGGCATCGGACTTTTACATACCATTGGGTCGGCGGCCGGAGGGGCGACGGATCCATGGATCGCCAGGTATATTTTTCCGGGAGGGTATATCCCGACGCTGTCGCTGGCGGCCGATAACATGAGCCGGGCGGGTTTGGTTTTCTACGATGTCGAGGATTTGCGCATGCACTACGCCCGGACGCTTGACTTGTGGATAAGGAATTACGAAACCAATATCGAACAGATTAAAAAAACCATGTCGGCCCAGCTGCGCGATGAGATTGCCGCCGAACAATTCATGAGGATGTGGCGGCTTTACTTGAACGGCAGCGCGGTATCGTTCAAAACTGCGGGGAATCGGCTTTACCAGATAGTTTTCACCAACGGCGCCAATAACGATTTGCCGCTTACCCGGGATTATATCTATCGGATATAGGTGGCTTTCATGCTCACGTGTATTATTTATGGAAGCCGCTTAAAGTGTTATAATGATTGCGTTGGCAGTTGCGCCAATGATTTTTTCGTGGTAAAAATGTTTGATTGTCGACCAGTTAAACCAAAGATATGTTATATACAAAAGAACAGATCAAGCAAACAATCCCTTACGATGATCCTTTTCTATGGGTGGACGAGATCGAAAAGATAGAAGGGGACGTTATTGTCGGTTACAAACAAACCCTGTCTTTAGACCCTTATTTTAAGGGGCATTTTGTTGATTTTCCGATCATGCCGGGAGTTTTGGTGGTGGAAGGGATCGCCCAGACCGGTACGCTTTTGCTGAGAACCAAGATGGGCGACAGCCACAAACAAAAACATTTGCTGGCCTACCAAGTCCGAGGGGCGATGTTTTATTCGCCGATCCTTCCCGGGGACCGGATAAAGTACCGGGTACAGCTTCTTGGCGTTTATAATTCAAAGATCGCGAATTTTGTCGGCGAGGCATATGTCGGCGGCGCGCTCAAATGCGAAGTCAGGTTTTCGGTGGCGATTATGGATAAGGAGGAGATGAAGAAAACCTTTACCGGTAGCCCGGCGGCGCAAACCGCTTTTGCGCCCGCCGGAGCGCAAAAAACAGGCCAGAAGCTGTTTTCTTTGCCGCCGCTCAAAATCGCGTATTGGACTGCGAAATATCCGATCATCCAAGGCGGGATGGCGGTGCGCGTATCGCTTCATAACCTGGCGGGTAATGTTGCCAAGGAGGGCGGAGTGGGAATTGTTGCCGCTTCCGGGATGAAAGACCCGGAAGAGCTGAAGAGCGAGATCCGCCAGGCGCGCGAAATCGCGGGCCCGGACGGCGTCATTGGTATAAATATCATGGGAGTGGTGGGCCGTTTCCAGCAATTGGTGCAGGCGGCGATTGAAGAAAAAATTGATTTGATCATCCAAGGCGCCGGTTTCCGGAAGGATATTTTTGAATTTGCGCGCGCCAGTAATACGCCGATATTTTCCTTGGCCTCTTCGGCGAAGGTTGCCCAAAAGGCGCAAGAAAACGGCGCGGCGGCGATAATTGTCGTGGGCGCGGACGCGGCCGGGCATCTTGGATTTCCGCATGGCATCCCTTTCCGCAAAACGATTGATATTTTAAAAGAAGTTGTTGCTTCGGGTATTAGAGTTCCGCTGCTTGCCGCCGGAGGTATCTTTACCGGAACGGATATCGTGGAAATGATGCGCGCGGGCGCGGTGGGAGTGCAGTTGGGAACCCGCTTTGTTTCAACCGAAGAATGCGACGCGAATATCAAATTCAAACAGGCGCATTTGAACGCCGCAAAAGAAGACAGTATCATTGTCCATTCGCCGGTAGGGTTGCCGGGCCGCGCGATCCGAACGCCTTTTTCCGATAAAGTTGAGGCCGGCACGGCGCCAAAGCCTAATCCAGCCGAGTGCCAAGGGTGCATTGGCCCGGTATGCGACAAGAGCTACTGCATATTGAAGGCGCTGGAAAACGCGCGCAAGGGCGATATCGAAAACGGCATTGTTTTCGCGGGCTCGAATGTTTGGCGCGTTAAAGAAATCACTACGGTCAAAAAGCTGATCAACGAATTGGTCGATGAAGCAAACGCCATTTTGGCAAAAGAACCCCTCATAAACTAAAATTTTCAATTTTCAATGGCCAATTTTCAATGAATGTTCCAAATTCCAATGTTTCAAACAAAATGCGAATTTGAATTCTATTTGACTCATTGGATCATTGAAAATTTAATGAAAATTAAAAATTAATTGTTATTTATGTTCGAGAATAATAGACTTGCAAAATTGTTAGGCATCAAATATCCGATTATCCAGGGAGGAATGGCGGGAGTCTCCGAATCGACTTTAGCGGCGGCGGTTTCCAATGCCGGCGGGTTGGGTGTGATCGGGTCGGGTTTCGCCCAAGCGTCGTGGCTTGAGGATGAGATCAAAAAAACCAAGGCGTTGACCGGCAAGCCGTTCGGCGTCAATTTATTATTGCAAAATCCCGGCGCGCCGGAATTGATCAAAGTTATCATTGGCCAGAAGGTGCCGGTCGTTTTTACCGGCGGTGGCAATCCGGTTCCGATAATGCCCTATTTGAAGCAGGCCGGAGTAAAAATAATTCCGGTGGTACCTTACGTGCGGTTGGCGGCCAAAATGGAACAGGCGGGCGCGGACGCGGTGGTGGTCGAAGGGCTTGAATCGGGTGGCCATATCGGCGAGAGCACGACAATGTGCCTGGTGCCGCAGGCGCACGACGCGGTTAAAAATATCCCGGTGATCGCCGCGGGCGGAATTTGCGACGGACGGACGTTTGCCGCGGCACTTGTGATGGGTGCGGATGGCGTTCAAATAGGAACGCGGTTTTTGGCGGCTACCGAGTGCCAGATCCATGAAAGCTATAAGAACGCCGTGGTCAATTCCACGGACGAGGATATCGCGGTGGTGGCGCGTTTTACCGGCCATCCGGTGCGGATGATCAAGAATAAATTCGTGGAAGCGGTGCGCAAGATAGAAGAAAAAAATCCTTTTCCGGAGGAGATCAAATCGGAACGGTTTGCCGGGAACAAAGGCGGGGCGAATGCCGACCTGTCGGCTTTGTTGTGCGGCACCTGCGCCGGAGGCATAAGAAAAATTATGCCCTGCGCTGAAATTGTCGAGGAAATCGTAACCGATGCCAGAAAATTATTGGATTGCAGTAACGACCTGCTGAGATAGCCGGTTTGCCGAGTCGATGTCGGCGCAATATTATGAATAAATTTGTTTCCACGGCGACAATGATCGTGATGGGCTGGTTTTTCCCGCTGTTTGTCGTTAAGGAAGTAAAAGGCAAGGAAAATTTTTCAAAAAAGAGGAATTACATTTTGGTTTCCAACCATATCAGCCATCTTGATTGGCTGATCGGCTGCTGGCTTTGCCTGCCGCGCCAGTATACTTTTATTGGCCAGGTTGATAAAATTACCGGGATAAAAGGGATGTTGCGCGATTTGATGTATCGGACGGGGGAGACGATCCGCGTTGACCGCCGCGACAAGGATTCAAGGGCGAAGGCGGCGGATAAAGCCATTGATTTTTTAAAAAAGGGCTATAATTTATTTATGTTTCCTGAAGGCACGCGCGCCCGCGATGGCAAATTGCAGATGTTCAAGCGCGGAGTGGGGAAACTTTACTTGGAAACCGGGGTGCCGGTTTTGCCGGTGGCGATGATTGGAACCTATGAAATGATGCCGTCGGGAGGTAAAACAAAGCTGAGCCGGGCGGCGCGGGTGAATATCGGGAAACCTTTGGAATTTCCCGGCGAATTGGCGGCCGCGGCCGGATTGGATAAAAATTCCGGCGGATACCAGCGACTTTGCGAAATAATTGCTAAAAAAGCCGAAGACGCAGTACGGGAATTGCTAAATCAAAATTGAAAAATCAAAATGGAAAATGACAATGCAAAGTTTAAAATTTTTAACTGTCATTTTGATTTTTGATATTTACATTTTTTATTTTTTTAATGAATACTTTTGTTTCAACTTTATCGAGATTTGTTCTTGGCGGGGCGGTCAGGAATGTGCTGATCAAAGATATCAAAGGTCTGGATAACATCCCTCCAAAAAGAAATTTCATCTTGGCATCAAACCATTTGAGTCACATGGATTGGTTTATGAGCGGTTACATCATCACGCCGCGTCGGTTCACTTTCGTTGCGCAAGTCGACCAATACTCGGGGTTTAAAAAGATGTGGCGCAATCTGATCTACTGGTGGGGCGGGATAATTCCCATAAACCGCAAAAGCGACGAATCGAAAAAAGAGGCGATTGCCACGGCGATAAAAATGCTTAAAGAGGGTTACTGTGTAGTGATCTATCCCGAGGGCGGCCGCGCCTATGACGGAGTGATGCGCGATTTCAAGTCCGGAGTGGGAAAATTGCATTTGGAAAGCGGCGTGCCGGTTTTGCCGGCGGCATTCAAGGGAACTCAGGATCTGATGCCGCCCCATGGCAAACTGAAATTGAAGAAGGTGGCGCAGGTTTTGATCGGCAGTCCTCTTGATTTCCCGCAGGAACGCCAGGCAGCGCAAAAAATGGATAAAGACTCGTACGAATACCGCAAACTTTGCGCCGATGTCGCAAAAAAGATCGAAGATGAAGTGAGGAAACTGGCGGCAACAATATAGTTGATATTGGATATAACATATTAGGATAACTCAATGGAAATCAAGAAAATTCTCATTGCCAACAGGGGCGAGGTCGCGTTGCGCATCCTGCGCACTTGCCGGGAGATGGGCATAAAGACCGTGGCGCTGTGCCCGATGCCGGGCCAGGAAAAAAACTTCCTGGAAACGACGCTTGCCGATGAATTTTATTACTTTGATAAAGAAGGTTCTTCGGGTTACCTGGACAAGGAGAAGATTATCCAAATTGCCAAAAAGGCCAAAGTGGACGCGATCCATCCGGGCTATGGTTTTTTGTCGGAGAATTGGCAGTTTGCGATGCTTTGCGACCGCAATCGCATAAAGTTCATTGGACCGCATTTCAAGACTTTGCGCACGCTCCAAGACAAGGTTGAGGCGAAAAAGATCGCGAAAAAAATCGGCATACCTACCGTCCCGGCTTCCGACCAATCGATAAAAAACAAAAAAGATCTGATCAAATGGGCCGATCGTATCAAGCCGCCATTCATTATTAAAGCCCAACGCGGCGGCGGCGGCATGGGTATCCGCGTTGTCGACGGCCAGATGAATTACGAAGAAATGATGGCGCTGTCTTTGGGCGTCCAACGCCAGATGGCCGGCGCGTTCGACGATGTTGATTTTTTCCTGGAAAAATACCTGCCGGAAGTGAAGCATATCGAGTTCCAAGTTTTGGGCGACGGCCGGAGGGCGGTGCATCTGGGCGAGCGCGAGTGCTCGGTCCAGCGGCGGTTCCAAAAACTCATCGAAGAATCTCCATCAAGCGCTTTGGATCCGAAATTGCGGGCCGAGATGGGCGCGTGGGCGGTTAAGGTTGCCGAGCATCTGCGCTATCAGGGCGCGGCCACGGTGGAATTCCTGCTGGACAAAGACAAAAATTATTATTTCATGGAGGTCAACCCGCGGATCCAGGTGGAACATCCGGTGACGGAAGCGGTTACCGGCATCGATATCGTGGAGCAGCAGATCAGGATCGCCGAGGGTAAGCAATTGTCGTTTTCGCAGGAAAGCGTTTACCAGAACGGCTGGGCCATCGAAGTGCGCGTCAACGCCGAAGATCCGCAAAAGAATTTCATTCCCTCACCGGGAACGGTTTCGAAATATATTCCGCCGCAAGGCCAGGGGGTTTTTGTGCATAGCTTCCTGCAGGATGGCCAGGAAATTTATCCCTACTTTGATTCTTTGCTGGCAAAGATAATCTCTTACGGCAAGGACCGCGAGTCGGCGATAAAAAAACTGCGCCGGGCGCTTTCCGAAACCACTATCGAAGGAGTGGCGACGACAATCCCGTTTTTCAGCGCCCTGCTGGAAAAGGAAGATTTCGTCAGCGGTAATTTCTATACCAATTTCATTGAAAAAAGCGGTATCATAAAAGAATTGATGCTCAAGCCCTATGTCTGCAAACCGGTCGTTTGCACCCATAAGGATATCGAAGAGCAGGCGATTGCCAATATCGCTTATAATATTTACCAGGAAATGAAAAAGTCGGCTGATTGGCAAGCTGGCGGTAGCGGGAGCGTATCCAAATGGGTAATGGCGGGCAGGATGGAAAAGCCCGAAGAATAATTAACCATGAAATTCAAATTCAACAACCAGGGCAAGGATTATGAAGTAGAAATAGCCGGACAAGTTGAGGGCGTTAAAATTACCGTCAACGGCAAGGATTTCTTATTCAATGATCTTGAGGTCGCCCAAGTAGCGGCGGTGCCCCAAACGATGATTCCCAAGAGGGACCTGTCTTCCAAGGAAGTGCGGGCGGTTTTGGCCGGTTCGATTTCGGAATTGAGCGTCAAGCCCGGCGACATCGTTAAGCTGGGGCAAAAATTGTTAACGCTTTCGGCAATGAAAATGGAAAACGAGATCCTGGCGGAATGCGATGGCATGGTCAAGGAAGTGAAAATCGCCAAAGACCAGAAGGTGAAGGAAGGCGATATTTTAATAACGATGGCGTAATCAAATGGATTATAATATTAAAAAATTCGAAAGTTTGGATTCGGCCAGTGCCAAGGCCAAGGAGTTGGCGGCAAATGGGGCCGAGCCCTGGACGGTGGTGCTTGCCGAAAAGCAGGAGGGAGGGTATGGCCGCAAAGGCAACGCCTGGTATTCGCCCGAAGGCGGGCTCTATTTTTCGGTGATCCTGCCCAAGAGCAATATCGATGACCTGCAGATATTGACGATCCTGGCCGCGTTTTGCGTGGCGAAAGCCATTAAGGAAGATTACGGCGCCGAACCGTTCGTGAAACTGCCCAACGATGTTTATTTGAACGGCAAGAAGGTTTGTGGCATCCTGACGGAAAACATCATCAGCGGAGAAGTGAAATCGTCGGTGATCGGCATCGGCGTCAATACCAATATCGATTATTTCCCGGCCGATTTGAATACCGCGTCGTCGCTTAAGAAGGAATTAGGCAAAACTATTGACAATAAACAATTTTTAGAGCAGATTATAGTCCAGCTGCAAAACACGTTCAAGGCGATCAGCCAATAATTCAAACTAAAAGTGTAAAGCGAAAAGTGTAAAGTATAATTCGAATTTTGTATTTTTTTACTTTGCGCTTTGCGCTTTAAATTTTACGCTTAATAACATGAACTTCGAAAAAGAAATCGAACAACTTAACGAAAAACTGTCGGGATTGGAGAACCCCGAGCTTGTCGAAAAACAGCACCAGAAAGGTAAAATGTCTGCCAGAGAGAGGATCTTTGCGTTGTTGGACGCGGAAACGTTCGTGGAACTTGATCCGTTTGTGGAAAGCCGTTTTAACCAGCTTGGATTGGCCAAAAAGATTGTTCCGGGCGACGCGGTGGTTACGGGTTTTGGCAAGATCAACAACCGGCCGGTTTGTGTTTTTTCCCAAGACTTTATGAAGGTGGGCGGCGGTTCGCTGGGCGAAATGCACGGGAAAAAGATCATTAAGGCGATTGAGATGGCGCGCAAGACCGGATGTCCTATTGTCGGTATCATCGATTCGGGCGGCGCCCGGATCCAGGAGGGTATTTCCAGTCTTGACGGCTATGCGGGAATTTTTAACGCGATGGTCAAGGCTTCGGGCGTGGTGCCCCAGATTTCCGTGATCCTCGGACCGTCGGCGGGCGGCGCGTGTTACGCGCCGGGGTTGTCGGATTTCATTTTCATGGTGGATAACATCTCGCAGATGTTCATCACCGGGCCGGAGGTCATCAAAAAAGTTACCGGCGAAGAAGTGACCTTTGATAATTTGGGCGGGGCCAATGTGCATTGTGCCAAATCCGGCTGCTCCCAATTCCGCTATGCCAACGAAAAAGATTGTTTTGCCGGAGTGAAAAAACTTTTGGGTTACCTGCCGCAAAACAATATGGACGACGCACCGCGGTCGAAAAGCATTCTTGCCGAACTTTTCGAGAAAGAGGATAGCGCCAAACTTTCGGATATCGTTCCCGAGGACGGTGGCAAGGGATACGACGTGAAAACGGTGGTTGAGGAGATTTTCGACAAAAATTCGTTTTTTGAGATCCAAGCGGAATTTGCGGCCAACGTGGTTACCGGTTTGGCGCGGCTGGGCGGCAATGTTGTTGGCGCGGTGGCCAACCAGCCCAAGGTTATGGCCGGGGTTCTGGATATTGATTCTTCGGACAAGATCTCGCGGTTTGTCAGATTCTGCGATTCATTTAATGTTCCGTTGATAAATTTGGTGGACACTTCCGGCTATTTGCCCGGAACCAACCAGGAGCATAACGGTATTATCCGCCACGGCGCCAAAGTGCTTTACGCTTATGCCGAAGCATCGGTACCGAAGATCAGCGTTATTTTGCGCAAGGCCTTTGGCGGTGCCTATATCGCCATGGCCAGCCGCGAGCTTGGCTATGATCGCGTATTGGCCTGGCCGGGCGCGCAGATCGCGGTGATGGGCGCCGAGCAGGCGGTGAGGATAATCTACCATCGGGAATTGGCCGAACGCAACGACGCGCCAAAATTCGAACAGGAGAAAATCGCCGAAATGAAAGAAACGATGATGAACCCGTTCGTCGCGGCCAAATTGGGCCAGGTGGACATGGTGATCAACCCCAAAGACACGCGCACGATCCTGACCAAGTTACTGGAATCACTCCTGACCAAACGCGAAGAAAAGATCAGCCGCAAACACGGGAATACACCACTGTAAAAAATATTCGAAACAGCAATATTTAAGTGTTTGAAAAAATCAATTGATAAAACGTCAAACAGAATCCAGATTCCGGTTAAAACAAAAATTGCTGTTTGGATGATGGCAATCTATGGATTATTGGTTTTGTCGTTTACTGTGATCATGTTGTTTGCAATACCGCCGGAGGGACTATGGTGGGTTGCGGTGTTTCTAATTGTTGTCGAAATTATTTATTTAACGATTCCTTGCTCATTTTTTAAGGCAACGGGATTATCGTGGAGTTGGCTGGTGGGTTGTCTTGAATTGATAGTATTTGTTGCTTTTATTAATTTAATTGTCCGTGATGATGGTTTTTTACTGCTAAAGATATTCCATTTTTTTGTTAATGCCGTTGCGTTGTGTTTTATTATTTTAGACAAGAAGAACTATTTTGCGGCAATCCGGGAGGCGAAGAGCCAAGCTGAGCAGATTTAATGATCAACCGTTTTTTAACATGGTTTTGAACAAGTTATCCCCAGGATTTCTTGTATCCGTATTTAATTTTATATAGCCAATATTGTGCTAAAATGAAATCAACCCCGCGTGAGAGCTAAGCTCTCACGCGGCAAGGCTATGAGAAAAGAGGTTTTTGTTCCGGGTAATTTTATCCATATCTATAATCGAGGCAATAAAAAGGCGGCAATTTTTAAGGATGAAAATGATTATTGGCGATTCCTAAAAACGCTTTTCTATTTTAACGATTCTTATGCGCCAAAAAACATCTTGCGAGAAATAGATTTTATAATTAAAACCGGAAAGTGCGGAAAATTTGAATGGCCGGCAGCTTGGCCTCAACGCAAACCATTAGTTAGATTACTGGCCTATTGTTTGATGCCAAACCATTTCCATTTGTTGTTGCAAGAGATTGATTTTGGCGGCACATCCAACTTTATGCATCGGCTGGGGACAGCGCAAACAAATTATTTTAACATCAAATACAAAGAAGATGGCAGGCTTTTTCAAGGGACATATAAAAGCAAAATCGTTGAAGACATCGGATATTTACAGTATCTCGGGTGCTATATCCAAGTTTTAAATCCTTTCGAACTATTCAAGGGAGGGATTGAAGCGTCTTTAAATAATTTTGATCAAGCATTTGAAGCGGCCGTAGATTACCCTTTTTCAAGTTTGGGCGAAAGCATTGGTGTTAGGAAAATAGGTATTATAGATAGCAGTGATTTTAAAAAGATGTTTGAAAAGACAGAAAATTATAAAAAATTTTCCATGGATGCTCTGATTAGGCGCAACAATAGGTCTTATATAGGGGAATTAGCCATTGACTGACGGCGCAAATTTAAACTTAACCCCATGTGAGAGCTAAGCTCCCACATGGCAAGATACGACGGAGCTATGAAAATATATAAAGAAAAATTTAAGACCGACCGTAACAACAAGCTCTATTGGGGAAGGGTGTATTTTATTTCGGACGATCGCGGGGCTAAAACCAAAGTATTTTGGGCAATGTCGTTCGAGTTTGTGCGCCGCCTGCTTTTACAGGAAACCTGGACGGATGAGGATGTTGACCATTTACTTAACAAGGAAGTGGTGAATCGCGTTAAGGAAACCAAACGCAAAGTCCATAATTTTCCCGTAAAATTCGAAGTGCGCGGCAATAGTCCAAAAGAGGATGCCGAACTTACGCTATATCTGCAGGAGAGGGATAAGATCGACCGCCACGGCTAATCCAGAACTTTCGCGTTTACGGTTAAGATATCAAATACTAAATCAAACCCCTGCGGGGCTTGCGGCATCTTCTTCGTTAAAGTTAAAATTTGCTTGTCGCCGTATGCCAATACGGCTCCTGCGCAAATTTTATCTTTGCCTCGAACCTGCCGCAATCGCGAAAGTTCTGGAATTACTTTATGAAAAAAATTTTAGTGATCTCAATGAAAACCGGGTGGGGGCACATCAAGGCCGCGCAGGCGCTGGAAGAATACGCCAAAACCAACCTGCCCGATCTTAAAATAACCCACGTGGACCTTTGCGATATCGAGCCGCGGCTGGGAAAGTTTTTCGAGATATTTTACGATTTTACCAATGACCGCCTGCCGCTTGTTTGGGGCACGGTTTACGAGACCTTTGATAAAGAGATGGTCTCTTCGGCGTTCCGTCGGGTGAACGGCTTCCAGCGGCTCTTTAACCGCCGCGTCAGCCGTTATTTGCGCCGCCTTGAACCCGATGGCATAATTTTCACCAATGTGATGCCCGCGCCAATGATGGCGCCGGCATGCCGCAAAATGTTTCCCAAAATGCCGTTGACGGTGGTGGTTACCGATTACCATGGCCATTCGTATTATAACGTGCCGTTGATCGACCAGTATTTTGTGGCGATTCCCGAGGTGAAGGAGGGCCTGGCGCGGGTGGGTATCGATGAACAAAAAATTTCCGTGACGGGGATTCCGGTAAGCCAAAAATTCCGCACCGATTACGACGCGGAAAGCCTGAAACACAAGCTTGGTTTTAAGAATGATTTCAAAACCGTGTTATTCGTCAGCCGCTTGTCAAAGGATTTTGTGATTCCGACGATCGAGATATTGCTGGCCCGCGAGGAAAAAATAAACCTGATAATGGTTTGCGGCGGCAACGACAGTCTTTACCAAAAAATAAAAGAAACTTTCCCGCGGCAAAAAAATTTCAAGATCTTGAATTGGACCAACCGTATCGATGAATATATGAAGATTTCGGATACGGTGATCAGCAAGCCCGGGGGATTGATGATCTCCGAATGTTTGGTGCTGGGGAAAAGGATAATCATGACCGACCCGATTCCGGGGCAGGAGGAACGCAATGCGGAATTCATGTCCAAGTACGATTACGGCAAAATGGCATTGACGCCCGAAGCGATCGCGTCGGCGGTGGATGAGCACTTGTCGCTGCCCCGGATAAAAATGCCCGCGGACCGCCCCAATGCCTGTGCCAAGATATTCGAATACTTTAAATAGCTATGGCAAAAAACAAACTGATTTGTTTTGATGTTGACGGCACGTTGGTTGAAAATAAGTCATCTTGGGCGTTTCTTACGGCCAGCCTTGGATGTCCAGTTGAAAAAGTTATTGAGATATACGAAAAAACAGAGAATGGTTCAATGGCGTTTGAAGATGGTGTGCGGATTCTTGAGAAAATGTATTTTGAAAGCGGCAAAGCTTTTAAAAATAATATCCGGGATATTTTCGATAAAATTTGTTTAAAAGACGATGCAAAGGAAACGGTTGGCTATCTCAAACAGTTGGATTATTCGGTGTACTTGATTTCCGGCAGTATTGATCTTTATTTGGAGATTATTGCTTCCAAGATTGGAGCAGACGGGTTTTTTGGCCATGCTTCTTTTGATTTTGATAATAATGGCGCATTGTCGAAAATCAACTATGGCCGGGAACAAGGTCCGACAAAAGCCAGGCAAGTGAATGAATTGTCAGACAAATTTGAAATTCCGAAGAAACAAATAATTTTTGTTGGCGATAGTAAAAATGATTTAGAGGCATTTAAAGTTACAGGCCGCGGGATCGCGGTTTATCCCTACGATGAAGAATTGGGCAAGGTTGCCTGGAAAACCGTAAAATCATTGTCAGAAATCAAGGATATACTAAAATAATTTAAAGAATGGTTTAAAGGTCGGGTATCTGTTAAATTTAGTAAAATATATTTTTTATGAAACTTAATTGGCTCGACATCATCGCTTTCGTTTTAGTGATTGTAGGCGGATTGAATTGGGGATTGGTGGGATTGTTCGATTTTGACCTGGTGGCGCAATTGTTCGGCGTGGTACCGGTTGTCGCCAAGATTGTCTACGATCTGGTGGGATTGGCCGCGGTCTATCTGGCGATCATTGCGCCTAAGTTGAGCAGATCTTAGTTGATGAGCTGCGAGTTGATGAGAAAACAAAAAAACGGCGATTAAGGCCGTTTTTTTGTTTCAGGTGATTTGTTAAAATCCATCAGCAGTTTTTTCTTTCAAGCAACCTAATCCCCAGCTTGATGATCTTGCCGTCGCGCATTACGGCCATCGGTATCTCGTCACCGACTTTGCAATCCTGCAGGATGTCGGTCAGCAGTCGTTCGCGGGTGACTTTTTGGCCGTCGAATTCAAGGATGATATCGTATTCTTTCAATCCGGCCAGGTCGGCGGCGCTGCCTTTGATGACCGCCGGTTCGCCGAAAGTCTCGCGCACGATAAGCGCGCCGTAATCGACAGGCATTTTATTGGCTTGGGAAATTTCAGGATTCAGTATTACGTAGCGGATGCCCATGAACGGCCGTTTCAGCTTGCCGTATTTCATGACTTCATCGAGCATTTTCCGCGCGTAATTTATCGGAATGGCAAAACCCAGGTTTTGCGCGCCCATAACCATGGCGGTGTTGATGCCGATTGCTTCGGAGTTCATATTGACCAGCGGGCCGCCCGAATTGCCCGGGTTGATCGCCGCGTCGGTTTGTATCAGGCCGCGCAGGCTGGTTTCCTGCATCTTGCTGCCGCCATAGGCGGTTATTTTGCGGCTCAATCCGGAAACGATTCCGGCCGAAAGCGTATCGTCGAATTCTCCCATCGGATTGCCGACCGCCAGCACTTCTTCCCCCAATTCGATTTTGGCCGAGTTTCCCATGGGCAGGCTGGCTAGGTTTGCCGCGTCGATCTTCAATATCGCCACGTCGATCAGCGGGTCTTTTGCCAGCACCTGGCATTCGTATTTGTGTTCCGGGTCGATGATGGCGGTATAACTTGCCTCGGTATCGTCGACAACGTGCGAGCAGGTGAGGATATAACCGTCCGAAGAGATGACAAATCCCGATCCGCCGCCGATTTTGGTTTTTTCCTTGGGGCCGTTGGTTTTTGTCGCAGTGTCTTGTTGGTCGCCGATCGGAACCAGGTAAAATCCTTCCATGCGGGAAACATCTTTGGAGACGAGGATGGTGATGACCGCCGGGCATACTTTCTTGGCAACCGATACGAGCGGTGAGCGCGTTGTTCTTGGCATAAAAGTTTAAAGCTTAAAGCGAAAAGCGTAAAGTAAGGATGCGCAAACCAACAGTTTTGTATCCTTGTTTTAAGCTTTTCGCTTTGCGTTTTACGCTTATTCTACCATCGAACCGCGTTGCCAACAAGCTTATTTTTTGCTAAGCTCGCCTTGTGTTGTCGCAGTTGTATTTGCTCATAAACTCAATACTCATCAACAAATCCGCTATTTTCCCGCCCCTATAGTTCAATGGACAGAACGAGAGACTCCTAAGCTCTAGATGTAGGTTCGATTCCTGCTAGGGGCACTATGAATAGTTGATGAGTGGTGAGTTGATGAGTAAATGAGCTAAATACGGTTGCAAAATCGGAAATTTATTGTAATATCAAATCCGTAAATGGGGCCCGTAGTATAGTGGTATCACGCCTCCATGGCATGGAGGTAATCGGAGTCCGATTCTCCGCGGGTCCACCAAGTTCGATCGCACGGGGTAAAACCCGTGCGATTACGTAATATTTTACGTAACAAGTTATGTAGCATGGCGGAATTCAAATTCGAGATCGTAAAACAGAATAAGGATAACCGGGCGCGGGTTGGGATTATCCATACCCGGAGGGGGGAGATCGAAACGCCGTATTTTGTGCCGGTTGGGACTTTGGCGTCGGTGCGGGCGCTGGATTCCGCGGATTTGGAAATGCTGGGCGCGCAGTGCAGCCTGGTGAATACTTACCATTTGCATTTAAAGCCGGGCGATGAGGCGATCAAGGGCTTGGGCGGAACGAATAAGTTCATGAATTTTAACAAGCCGCTGTTTTCCGATTCGGGCGGGTTCCAGGCGTTTTCGCTGGGGCTGGCGCGGGAACATGAAGTGAGCAAAATCGGTTTTTTCCCGGACGAGGAGGCTAAAACCCGTGTGAGAGCTAAGCTCTCACACGGGTTGGACGAGCTTAACTTTTGCGGTTTGCAGAGGAAAAATTTGACCAAGATCACCGATAAAGGGATCGAATTCCAGTCGATCTATGACGGGTCGTGGCATTTTTTCGATGCTAAAAAATCGATGGAGATCCAAGCCAATCTGGATACCGACATTATCATGGCCTTCGACGAATGCACTTCGCCGCTTTCGGATTACGATTACACGAAAGTTGCCATGGCTCGCACCCACGAGTGGGCCAAGCAATCACTGGAATACCATAACAAAGACCAGGCGCTTTACGGTATAATCCAGGGAGGATATTTTAGAGATTTGCGCGACGCGAGCGCTGAATTCGTCAATAACCTGCCTTTTGACGGGATTGCTATCGGCGGCTCCCTTGGGAAAACAAAAGCGGATATGCATGAGATTTTGGGATGGGCTATCCCCAAACTTGATAATAGGCCAAGACACTTATTGGGCATCGGCGATATCGATGATATTTTTGAATGTGTCCAGTGCGGTATCGATACCTTTGATTGTGTGGCGCCGACGCGCAACGGCCGGCGCGGCTGTTTGTATGTTTTGCCCGAGTCGGGCGGCAACCTTGCCAACAAATTTCGGATAAATATTTCCCGGTCGGAATACAAAACTGACGGCGGCCCGGTGGATCCGGGGTGCGGTTGCCCGACGTGCAAAAACTATTCCCGGGCGTATCTGCGCCACCTGTACGAAGCGCGCGAACTTTCCTATTTCCGCCTGGCCACCATCCATAACCTGTGGTTCATGCTGCGCCTGATGGAGGGTGTTCGTGAAAGTATTAAAAACGATACTTTTCCGGAATTTAAGCAAAAATGGCTGGGTTAGCTATTAGCTATCAACTATTTACTATTAACGAAAAATCACTCCCAAAGAAGTGATTTTTTTAGTGCCGAGTCCCGGAATCGGACCGAGATATGATGATTTTCAGTCATCCGCCGTGACCAACTTGGCTAACTCGGCCTAGTTATCCTAAAAGCCAATATTCAATAACCAATAACTTGAATGCGAAAAACTATCTTAAACAAGCTATTCATATCAAAAAAAAATGATTTTGTCCATCTTGTCGCTGTGTTTTTGTAAAATAAAAACCTTTCGTCAAAAAGGGTGAGAAGCGGGCAGACACGGGCGTGTGTCTGCGCCGCCATTTAAACTACTTCTTCCAGCGTCTCGTCTCCGAGAAGGCGGTACACCTTCCCGTCGTCGGGGAGATATACTGTCTCCCCGTTGAGATCCCCGATAGTATAGCTGCCTATATTATCTAGGGCGAGGACCGCACTGTTGCAGTCCTCAACGGAATCCTCGGTTGCGGTGACCCATGTTCCGTTGATAGTGTCGTTATCGGCGGCTATTACGTAGACACCGACCGATGAACCCGCGGAAACCGAGTCTTGTCCGGCGGAAGCTCCCGGATCTTTTTGGAGCTTACCGCCAGCGGCCGCGGATCCATCACCATTAAGGGAAACAAATGCTCCCTTGCCGGTAATGACTTCAATCCGGCCTTTGGTGACGATGTTCGCAAATGCCACTTGGCTTCCTGGCCCGGCATTTACGAAAATGCCGTCAGCGGTTGTGGAACTGAATTCCGTCGTGGCAACTTTCTGGGTTTGGCCTGATGCTGTCGCTACGATCGCTTGCGCATCTTTTTGCGCTGCCTTGGCGGAATCCAGGTTCACTTGGACAGATGGCTTCTGTGTTGCGCTGGCCGCATTCACATAGGTGGTGAATGCTTTCACCAGCCGATCTGCTTCGTCTCTCGCGGCAACAATTTGCTCTTGCGTTGCGCTGTTCTTGAGCGTTGCGATATTGCTTTGCAATGCCGTCAGAGCGTCATAATCCTGGTCGTGTGCACTTATCTGCGTTGCGCTAAGCGCAGCGATCGCAGATGTGGACATAACCATCATTGCCACAAATACCAATGTGGCCATTCCCTGCTTCTTCATAATTTATTCACCTCATGAGGCCTCCTTCCTTTGAAGGAGCGGGGAAATAAACTTGATCAATTTACTTTCCTGCTACTTAAAAGATAAAAGATTGAGGAGAGGACAGGTTTTCTTTCCCATCCAATAAGGAATATCCTTACCATATTTCATATGTCTCCTCCTGCGCGGATTCTATAATCTATCCGCGGTTATTCGCTATTCAGTTATTGGCCGCCAAGCTTTCCGCCTGCTGGTACCTCTGCGGCACCGCCAAGCTTTCCGCCTTGCGCTACCTCGGCACCGCCAAGCTTTCCTCCGCCTGCCAGTACCACTGTGTCACCGCCAAGCTTGCCGCCTTGCACGACTTCAGTAGTGCCAAGCTTTCTGCCTCCAGTGACAGTTTTCTGAGTGGCGGATCCCGTAGCATCTTTCTTGGCGGAAGGATTCGTAATCCTACCGTCGCTCCACAAGATGTTTGTGAAGTCGCTTTGCTGAAGTTTGGTTCTATCAATGTTGTTGCCCGGGCTCCTTTCAACAAGAGCGTAGAAAGTGCCCGCGTCTTCTGAATCCGCGATATTGGGCAGTAGCAACTTCATTCGACCGTAACTGTCTTTGGTCGAATTATAGTAGGCTACATGCCCTTCGTTCAGTACTGTAACGTACTGGCCGTTAACCCCGGACCCGCGGTCGGAGTATTTGAACCCGGTCTTGTTCCCGAACACCGCTTTATAAGACGGCGCAATCTCGTCGGGGTACATCAGCCTGAGTTTATTATCTTCAACTCTCAGCCTGTATGTATCTCCAGAGTAGTCCATTTGGATCGGTTCCGTTCTTATCCAGTTGGAGTAGCTCATTGTGTTTCTGAGCCACGGGAACTTGTTCGCTGGCAGTCCGGGATTCTCCACCTTGGATTTGTTTATTGCGTCAGCCTTTTCCTTGCTGACCCACCCATAATAGGGCAGGTTGATCAAGCCGGCGTGCGGATCGAAGCTGCTCTTGTTCTCTTTGATCGGTGCAGCTACATCTTCAACTTCGCTGACGGCGGAAACATTGGCTATAAGGCTTTTGTTTTCGTCGCTGACTGCGGGCTCATTTTCTTTGGAAACTTTGTTGTCATTGGTTCCTCCGAGAGGTAAATTCCCGGTTAAACCTGCGATTAACAGCAATGCAACAATGATTGCAATTGCTGTTAATATCGCTCCGTTGCGGGTTTTCACCCACGCAAGGATTTTTTTTATCTTATTTTCTGCCATACCTGAGCACCTCTACCTCTACTATAAGCTTAATTTAATTTCTATTCCTAGGAATCTGTACCTTTTTTAAGAGGCGAAGATCCCTTCTCTATTCTCCAAGATGCAATAATCACACGGATCATCACCTCTTGCTAACTAATACATAACTACTTGAATTGTTAAGGCGGCACCACGATCAATTGGTAGGACAAGCGTCCTTCCTTTGAAAGTGTCCAATTAGAATTATACACTTTTCTTTGATTTTGTCAAGACATGTCCCATTGACAAACAAATTGTATTTATTTATAACAAAACCAAAGTAAACTAAGGAGGAATTTGTTCTGAAGATAACCATAATTTTGCTTCTCATGCTTTTAGTTGCTTGGGTTCCGGCGGCGGAAGCAAAAGAAAAGGATCTGGTCGGCCATTTTGACCAATTTATTATCGGAGTGGACGGGAAGGAAATTAAAGTGCCAGGCAACCCCGTATTGGTTGTGGTAAAGAACGGACGGCAAACGGTGGCGTTTTTTCCCCTCGAAAGGAAGGCGGAAGTAAAGACCAATTCGGAGAGAGAAATAACACCGCTTAACAACGTGACGTCTGTTGCGAACGATACAGTATTGCGGAACAATAACGCAAGCAATGCGACGTTAATCACAGCCGTTAATGTTTCGGCAGTCAAGGAAGAGAACCAAATAGTGCCTTCCCAAGAAGTTTTCGTTGAAGAAGGGAAGGCGGAAAATGATACGCAGGCATTGCCGTGCGATTGTATGGCGGGGAACACCAATGCAACTTCCTTTGGTTTTGTCCCGGGCAACGCGACGCAAGAGAACGGAACTATTATCGCGAGCTTAACGCCGGCTGACAATGGGACAATTCAAGAAAAACAAATTGGATCGAGCCAAGTAAATAACCAGACGTTTCATGCGGAAATATCGGAAATCAGTTTGGCCGATCCTTATGTTGGGACTGTTCCGCAGTGGCAATGGCAGCCGCAAGGACAAGCGTTTATGCCGCCGCGATTTAACCCGCATCATTTTGGGGATATCGTTATTGATCCTTGGGGTAATGTCGCGGTGGTCAGGCGGTCGCCGCCCGGAGCAGTCTATTGGGGCGAGGTTGCAGTATACCCCTGGCTTTGGGGGAAAAAGGTTGCGGCAATTGGAAGCCGCAATCCAACAACATTCTATCAAGGTTTTGCCAGTCCGTATTAAATTAATCGCGGACGCTCACGGCAAGCCTTATTTTTTTACTTTTGCGATTCCGGGTTGACAAAGCTCGAAGAGATGTTAAGCTTGGGGTGTAGTCCGATGAAAATCGGACATTAGTTTTATAAACAGCAAATTATCAGTTTTCAGTTTTCAATTTCCATTGAATTTTCAGTGAACAATTTCCAAACGAATACACGGTATCCCGTTTGTCCATTGTTAATTGGAACATTCATTGAAAATTGGAGGTTTGAAAATTGAAAATTGAAGGATCCTATGGATTTAAAATCATTCGCGTCGGCGGTCAACCAGATCTCGCAGGAGAAGGGGCTGGCCGCGGAAAAAATCATCGAGAGCATCGAGACCGCGCTGGCCGCGGCGTACAAGAAAGAGTACGGTGAAAAAAGCCAGGTGATAAAAGCCAAGCTTGACCCAAAAACCGGGCATGCTGATTTTTGGCAGGTGAAAACCGTGGTAGATGATACGATGATCTTCTCAGAAGAGGAGTTGGAGCAGATGAAAGCCGCCTCCGCCGAAGGCTCCGGCGAGTCAAAGGCGGTTTCGGACGAGGGCGATGGAGCGGTGGAGAAGGTCAAATTCAATCCGGAAAAACACATCATGATCGAGGATGCCAAGAAAGATAGCCCGGATGTTGCGGCTGGCGGCGAGATAACCATTCCTTTGGAACAAAAACAGGATTTCGGCCGGATTGCGGCGCAAACCGCCAAGCAGGTGATCATTCAAAAGATTCGCGAGGCGGAGAAGGAAACCATTTTTGCCGATTTCAAACTCAAGGAAGGCGAAATTATTTCCGGGATCGTGCAGCGGCTTGAAGGCCGGGCGGCTTACATGGATATCGGCAAGACCACGGGGATATTGAACCGCGAGGAGCAGGTGCCGGGCGAATTTTACCGCCCTGGCCAGCGATTAAAAGCTTTTGTGCTCAAAGTGGAGCAGACTTCCAAGGGGCCGATAATTTTTTTGTCGCGGGCCTATCCAAAATTCGTTTCCAAATTATTTGAGCTGGAAGTGCCCGAGATCGGTGCCGAGCAGGTTTTGGTCAAATCGATTGCCCGGGAAGCGGGTTCAAGGACCAAAATCGCGGTGCAGTCGACCATGGAGGGAATTGATCCAATCGGCGCGGCTGTGGGCCAGAGAGGAACAAGAGTGACGGCGGTGATTAATGAGTTGGGCGGCGAAAAGATCGATATCATTGAATATTCCGATGATCCGGCAAAATACATTATCAATGCGCTGTCGCCGGCCAAGGTGATGGAGGTGAAGGTATTGCCCAAGAACAAGGCTTTGGCGGTGGTGCCTAACGACCAATTATCGCTGGCGATCGGCAAGGACGGCCAAAATGTGCGTTTGGCAGCCAAGCTGACCGGTTGGAAGATTGATGTGCGCAGTCCGGAAAACCTGGGTGAGGCGTTGGCTCAACAGGAGGAAGACGCAACGGCCGAGAACAATGAAACCGCGGCGGCTGCCCCGGAAGCGGTTGTCGAAGAGGCGAATAATGATACGGCGGAAAAAGAAGACAAAGGCCAGGCCGAGAAAAAGGAAGCGAAGAAAACAGCCAAAACAAAGAAGGTGGCAAAGAAAACTACCGTAAAGAAATCTGCTAAAAAATAGGACTTTCGCGATTGTGGCAGATTCGAGGCAAAGCGAGAAGGCGCGCCAGAGCCGTATTAGCATACGGCGACAAGCGCCTGAACGCTTTAACGAAGAAGATGGCGCAAGCCCCGCAAGGGGTTAATAATGTTTCGATTTTAATTCAAAACGCGAAAGTGCTAAAAGACAATGAATAAGATTACAATAACAAAATTACCAAAATCGCTGGTTGAGATAAACGTTGAAGTGCCGGCGGAAGATTTTTCGGTGTTCGTCGAGAAAGCCCTGGCGGAAATCGCCAAGGACGCGCAGATCGCGGGTTTCCGGCGCGGAACCGCTCCCAAGGAAATCGTCAAGGAGAGGATAGGGCAGGCCAAGATCCTTGACCGGGCGGCGTCGATGGCGATCGAGGCAACCATTCCGGTTGTTATTACGGAAAATCATATCGAACCCTTGGGGTATCCGCAGGTAAACATTTTGAAACTTGCCGAAGACAACCCCATGGAATACAAGGCGGTAGTCGCGGTCTATCCGCAAGTCGACCTGCCCGATTACAAGCAGATCGCCGGGCAATTCGAATTGAAAAAGGCGGAAGTGACCGAAGAAGACATCAACCGTTTGAAGATGGAAAAGGAACGCCATGTGCGCGAGCATCTGCGCGAGGATGTGCTGGAGGCGGTGGCCAAAAAGACCAATGTCGAAGTTCCCGATATCCTTATCGAAAGGGAGACCGAAAGGATGATGGGGCAGCTCAAGGAAAAAACTCCGCGGGCGCTGAATATGAGCTTCGAGGAATATCTGGGAAAACTTGGCAAGACCGAAGACGAGCTTCGCCAAACCATGGCGCATGACAACGAACTGAAGATCAAGAACTATTTGGTTTTGCAGGAGCTTGGCAAAAGCGGTAAGATCGAAGTTACCGACGCGGAAATTACCGCGGCGATAAAAAAGGAAGCGACCAAAGAAGGGGCGGCGGCCGGAGAAGAGAACAAAGAAGAGATGGACGACCAGACCAAGGAATATTACCGCGAAACCCTTAAGACCGAGAAAACGTTCGAATTTCTTGAAACCTTTTTTAAAAAAGCGTAAATCGCAAAGCGAAGAGCGTAAAGTAAAATTCGTTTTACACTTTTAGCTTTAAGTTTTTCGCTATCGAAATGAATTTGATTCCAACTGTCATTGAAAAAACCCAATACGGGGAGCGGGCGTACGATATTTATTCGCGCCTGCTTAAGGAGCGCATCGTGTTTTTGGGCGGGGCGGTGAATGACGCGGTGGCCAATTCGATCATTGCGCAATTTCTGTTCTTGGCGTCAAAAGACGACAAGAAAGATATCCAGCTTTACATCAACAGCCCCGGCGGTTCGGTGACCGCGGGACTGGCGATCTATGATACGATCCAGTTTATAAAATGCCCGGTGGCAACCACTTGCGTGGGAATGGCCGCGTCGATGGGCGCGGTGCTGTTGGCCGCGGGTACGAAAGGCAAGCGGTTTGCGTTACCCAATTCCGAGATCATGCTGCATCAGGTTGCCGGCGGCGCTCAGGGCGTGGCGGCGGATATCGAGATCAACGCCAAGCAGATCATAAAGATCAAGGAGTCGCTGAACGCCATCATTGCCAAGCACACGGGGCAATCGATTGATAAAATCTCGCACGATACCGACCGGGACTTTTACCTGACAGCGGCGGAAGCCAAAGAGTATGGCATAATCGACGAAGTTATTAAAACCAAGGCGTAGGCTCGCAGAATTGATCCCGCGGAACGCGGGATCAATTTTTTGTTGACAGAGTATTGTGGTACTTTTCAAACAGAAGGAATGTGTTATAATTTTAAAAGGCAGCCAAGGAGGTAAAAAGCAAAAGATTTTGTTAGCGTTTCATCAGGAGCGGCAGCAGCTAAGATATCCCGGTTTCAGTCCGAGGAGGTATTTATTGGTTTGGTTAAGCGCAAAACCAGCAATTGCATCGCAAAGGTGTCGGTATTGCACTAGCTTAATTTTACAGATTCGTCGTTGTTCATTGAATCCGGCCGGATTTGAATGTTTAAACCTGCGAAATTAAGTTAGTGCAGTACTTGCGCGCCGTTGCGGTGCCGATATACTTTGAAAAACATCAACCACATGAATTTGTTAGCGAGTTTTTCATTATTGGTATTTTTGTCCACAGGTTTGTTTTTGTCGCATAACGTGCTTGCGGGCAATGGCGATAACGTTGGTGGTTTTGCGTGGTCGGGACAGCAAAACGAAGTTGCCAATGGGGGGTTGCCTATGGGTTGGATAAGTTTTAACAACAAAACTATCACCGACAGTTTGGGGACTTATCCCGGTGGCGGTGGCGCGAATTTCGGGGTTGACATAAACGACAATGCGGCCGATACGGCGCATTACGGCCATATGTCGGGCCAGGCCTGGACGGCCGCCGCGAATGATGCCAGCGGCAAACCGCAAGGCTTGGGCTATATTTCTTTTGACGAAAGCGAGATGGGAGCTGGTTGCAATAACGCTCCGTGCCGTGCTTGGGTTACCACGGCCCCCGATGCTTCGGGGCGATATTGGGTAAACGGCTGGGCTCGGGTTATGTTCAAGGACGGGACCGCGAACAGCGGCGGTTGGGACGGTTGGATACATTTGAATTACAATGGCTCTTGCGATACCGATAACGACGGTAAATCGAATGGCGGCGCGGGGTGTCCCGTGGCTTCCACGCCGGTTTACGGAGTTTATATCGACAGTGACGGTGATTTTCATGGTTACGCGTGGGCGGATCAGGTTTTAGGCTGGATACATTTCAACGGTCCGACCTATAAAGTGCACACGACCGCACAGTTTATTCCGCAAGCCAAGATGACTTGCAATACCTTGGGATGTACCGGAGGGTCCTGTGATGCCGCCATGTGGGAAGCTTTTCAGCAAAAAGGAGATTGCGCCGACTGCTTCTTTAAAATTGCGAACAGTTCGACGGGCAATGTCCGATGTGCCAATTGGAAACTTGGCGGTTCGGCATATAGCCATACTTATAAGGGCGGAGCCGCAATGGGGATGCTTACTTTAGGTACAGACGTGCCGTTGGGGACGTATAATTTGACCTTGACAGTGAGCGATGATCCAAGCGATAACGATAATTGCAACAGCACCCCCGGGCATTTTACCAGCGTAAGCCAACCGATAACCATCCGCAAAGAGATTGCGGCTGATTTTGAATGTACGCTTGATGAACCGCCAACCGCCACATCCACGTGGCAGAGTTGCAATAATTTCACAGACAAGAAAAAATTGGTTAAAGGGGAAACATTATATTTAAGGGATACGTCCACGGTTTCGTTCGGTGGATCCGGTTTTTCAAGTACCGCATGGACAGTGAATGGCGCGCCCATGTCTGTCGACGCGAACGGTTACGCGAGTTTTACGGCAGTCAAAGGCGATAATAATATGCGGTTGGACGTGGTTGATGACAATGCCGCCAATCACGGCAGCGATTACATGACGGGACGCGATAATTGCAAGAAATTGAACGCCAAAAGCAAGAATCTTCCCGAATGGAAGGAAATAAGCCCGGTGGGAATGATCTGGAAACATTTTGTGGCAAGCGTTTCGCAGATATTCGGTTCTCTGTAGCTTGGGACCAGACCAGCGTTTTTTAAGTGTTTTTTAAAGGCCGCAACTTCCCGGAACAAAAGCCGCCGGGTTGCGGATTACGAAAGCGCATGGCGCTTAAAGGGCTTTTGGGATCAGCGAGGCATGATCGGTTTGGCTGTAGATGATACGCGGGGCTAATGCCTTTACGGTATCGGGATAGTTAAGAAAAATATATTACCTTCGATTGATAATTGCCAAAATACAGCTAGCCGCCGGCGGGGCGTATGCCCCGACAGTAAGGCTGTTCTTAGTTTTGAAAATTATTCAGTTTGGAGTTAGCTTTAAAAATAATCTCGCAATCCGGAACGCGGCCGCATGGATGGACCCGCAGGTAATTTTGGTTTGGATGGCGCGCGCTTTATAAAAGGCAATTTCCTTCTTAACACAAATAGGACGCGTGCCGGTATTGCGATGGAAGAATATGGATTTAATAATAATTATCGCGCTTTTGTTTGTCTTGGCGCTGGGCGCGTGTATTGGATATTACGCCCGCCAGATGCTGGCGAAAAAGCGCGCCGGAACGATAGAGCGGAACATTGCGGGGAAGTTGGCGAAGGCCAAAGTCGAAGCGCAAAAGATTTCCGATGAGGCACAGACAAAGTCGCAAAAATTGCTGGAAGCGTCGCGCCAGGAGATAGCCCAGCGCCAGCGCGAGATGGCCAAAACCGAGACCTTGATGCTGAAGCGGGAGAGTATGCTGGAGCAGAAGGTGGCCGAGTTCGAGAACGAGGAAAAAGAGTTGCAGGAGAAAGTCAAGAAATTGAAATCCCTTAAGGAAAGTCTTGACGAATTGAATTCGCAAGCAGTGGAAAATTTGGAACGCGTCGCCGGGTTGTCAAAATCCGACGCGTTGAAGGAATTGATGGAAGTTCTGGAAAAAGAACACCAAAAAGACCTTCTGGACAAAACGCGGCAGTTGGAAAGCGAAGGTGCCGAACCTTTCAAAAAACGCGCGCGGGAAATTTTGGTGGGCGCGATACAGAAATTTGCGCTTTCCCAGGCGCAAGAGGTGACGACTTCGGTTGTCAGTTTGCCCAACGATGAGATCAAGGGCCGGATCATCGGCAAGGAAGGCCGCAACATTCGGACATTGGAGCGGCTTACGGGAGTGGAGATAATCGTTGATGAGACGCCGGAAACCGTGGTGATTTCGGGTTTTGACCCGACCCGGCGGCAAATCGCAAAGATTGCCCTGGAGAAACTGGTGCAGGATTCGCGCATCCAGCCGGCTCGCATTGAGGAAACCGTGAAGATCGCCGAGGAAGAGATTGCGACGCAAATCAAAGAAGCGGGTGAACAGGCGTGTTACGATGTTAATATTCTTGACCTTAACCCGCGCTTAGTGCAGTTGTTGGGAAGGTTGAAATTCCGGACAAGTTACGGACAGAATGTCTTGCTCCATTCGATTGAGGTTTCCCATTTGGCGGCCGCGATCGCGGCGGAAGTGGGCGCCAATGTCAAAATCGCCAAACGCGCGGGATTGATGCACGATATCGGCAAATCGGTCGATCAGCAGATCGAAGGATCGCACGTAGAAATCGGAGTAAAGATACTTGAGAAATTTAATGCCGACCCGGCGATAGTTTCGGCGATGAGGTCGCATCACGAAGAATTTCCTTATGACAGCATCGAAGGCGTGATCGTCCAGACTGCTGACCAAATTTCGGGCGCCCGGCCCGGAGCAAGGAAAGATACGGTGGAGAACTATTTGAAGCGGCTGGCCGAGCTTGAAGGCATCGCCACGTCGTTCAACGGCGTGGAAAAAGCCTGGGCGTTGCAGGCCGGGCGCGAGATCAGGGTATTCGTGCGGCCCAAGGATGTTGATGATTGGGGCGCCAAAAAAATGGCCAAGGAGATCGCCAAGCGCATCGAAGAAGAATTGCGTTATCCCGGAGAGATAAAAGTGAACGTAATCCGGGAGACGAGAGTGACCGAGTACGCGAAATAGGAACAAAAATCAAATCAAAGCAAAAGACCGGTTGATCGCCGGTTTTTTGTTGCGGGAAAACACGAATGATCGGGGCCGTATCGAAATTTGGTTTGACTTTCTATTAGGTGTTCAAATTTCGATACGGCACCCGCTCCATAAAAACAAAACAGCCTCCACTTTAATGCGGAGGCTGTTTTGTTTTTGCGGAGCGGGCAACGGGATTTGCACCCGTGCCGAAACCTTGGAAGGGTTTCGTGCTGCTGCTACACTATGCCCGCACACCCCCACATGTTGCCGGGGGAATGTTCGAATGCTCTAAGTTCGAATATCCGAAACAAAATTCAAAAAAGCTTGATTTCTGTTTCGAACATTCGAATATTCGTGCTTCGGATTTTAATTTTGTCGGGGCGCTCGGATTCGAACCGAGATCAAATCCTCCCAAAGGACTCGTGCTGCCGTTGCACTACGCCCCGCAACGTACAAAATTTTTCAAATTTTTACGTTGCTGGAACGTACGAAACGTAAATTTGCTTTGCAAATTTGTACGTTTCTACGTTCCGCCTTCATCCCTTAGGCCCATAGCTATGGCGGGAGTCTCCCGTCAATGAGTTAGCGCAGGCGGTGCCCAACCAAAAACATCATATATTTTTTACATGGCTTAGTCAACATAAATACAAGGCGCTTTTTCAAAGGCCGGTTTTTCTTGTATAATGGATTCAGCTTTACAAAAGCATTACAAATGAATAAAATTTTAAAAAGGATAGGCGATGAAATGAATATCGTCGCGCAATGCAAAAAATACAATCTGCCGATGAGGCAGTGTCCGCAGTTTCTTTTTGTTGTGATGGGCAGCGTGATCATTGTCACTACCATTTCCACGTATTTTGTTGGCATCCGTTTTAATGATGATCCGGAAGCGGTGGCGTTGATAGTTATTGCGCTGGCGATGGTCTTGCTGGTAATCTCTTTTATTATTGTTCAGAGTTTTGACCAACTGGCCGAGACGAACAGGCTGAAAACCGAGTTCGTCAGTATTGTTTCCCATCAGATAAGGTCGCCGCTTACCAACCTGAAGTGGATCGTCGAAATACTGATGTCGGGGATCTTGGGAAAAACCGAAGACAAGCAAACGGAATATTTCAAGATATTGAAAGAGAACCTGGAAAGGATGCAAAAGCTCGTCAGCGAACTCTTAACGGTATCGCGGATTGAGGCAACCAAGTTTGTTTTGAAAAAGGAAGAGTTTTTGATGGAGAACTTGGTGCGCGATCTGATGTCTGAGTTCGCCCCGATTGCCAAATCTTCCAACATAAAGATTGAGATGACCGCCGCGTCCGGCATGCCCAAGGTATACGGCGATCCTTTTCAAATATTGCAAGTGGTTGAAAATCTGCTTTATAACGCGATCCGCTATATGGGCTTTGCCACTGATAATGCCAATAATGAAAAAAGCCAAGGGGTAGTGGCGGTGAATCTTTATGCCCGCGGAAAATATGTTTTTTGCGAAGTCAAAGATAACGGCATCGGCATACCTAAAGACGACCAGAAATATATTTTCCAGAAATTCTTTCGGGCGGAAAACGTCCGGCGCTATCAGACCGGCGGTTCGGGATTGGGATTGTATATTTCAAAAAGTATTATCGAAAGGTCGGGAGGTAAGATGGGCTTCACAAGCTGCGAAGGCCAAGGTACGACATTTTGGTTTAAATTGCCGGTGGCGGCCCATAACCAATCGAACTTCGATAATCAGGCGGCAGTTCCCAAGCAATCCCAGGGTTCCAAGTCTTAAATTTAAAAGTTTTTAATCCCAAATCAAAAATACATTAATGGCGGGGTCATACCCCGACATCAACCAAAGGATATTTCCTTTGGAATTCTCATTATTTTTGTTCCCTGCGGCAAGCTGCGGAGTATAAAAATAATTAAATATTATGGCCAGACAAATACTTTTTATCGAAGATGAAGCGGTGATGCAGAAGGCGGTGAGCGAATTCCTTGGTTCCAAAGGTTATAGCGTGGTGTCGGCGCTTGATGGCGAAACCGGGGTGAATGTCGCGCGCAAGGTCGTGCCGGAATTGATCTTGCTGGATCTCATTCTGCCCAAAAAAAACGGCTTTGAAGTTTTAAAGGAGCTTAAGGCTGACGCGGCGACCAAAGATATTCCAGTCATCGTTCTGACAAATTTGTCCGAAATGGGAGACATAGGCAAGGTTTTGGAGTTTGGGGTTACCACGTATATGGTAAAAAGCGACCAAAGCTTGAAAGATATCGCCGCGATAGTCGAAAAAACGCTCGGCGGAATTCCCGAATAGGCGCTAACAGGATTTTTCCAGCGTTAAAGCGCATTCCGTAAATAACTTGCCTGCCATACCTGCATCTTTGAATTACCATAGTCATAAGCGTCTGGCTTCAGCCCGGCGCAATATTTTCAACGTAGCTATTGCTGCATATCAAATATTGCCCGGTCGGAAATTTGAAATCCGGGGACAAATCCACAGATGATATGGGTGAGCTGTTTGTAAAAGGCGCCTAATCCCGCGCGAGCGGATATCTTTTGATAAAAATATACGTTGACATATGAAAGTAGAATCGCAACAACTGAGAGCGTTTTTGATCGATACGGATTTGCTTACGGGCGATCAGTTTGATGAATGTGCTCGTCAGGCAGCTGAAAAAAATTTGCGAGTGGACGATATTCTTGTTGAGCGCAAATTGATCGATCCGGAGCGGTTGTTAAAATTAAAAGCCTATATTCTAGGAATTCCTTTTGTTAATTTGGAGAAGGAAAATATTCCTCCCGGCGTGCTTAACCTTATTCCCGAGCCGATTGCCAAGGCAAACAATATCGTGGCGTTTCGCAAGACCGCCGATTCTTTGGAGGTGGCCATGACCGATCCGGAGGATTTGCGGATCATCGAATTTATCAGGAAGACGACCGGCTTGATGGTTTTGCCGCGGTTGACGAATCCGCAGGGCATCAAGGCCGCGATACTGCAATATCAAAAGACACTGGCGGCTGAGGTGGGAGATTTGGTCGGGGGCGCCAAGGGATTGCCGAAAAATGGAGAAGCATCCAATGTTAAAATGCTGGATGACAGCCAGGGGCCAGTTTCTAACAGCGACGGCAACGAATTGAAGAAAGTTGCCCAGGAAGTTCCGGTGATCCGGATCGTTGATACTTTGGTGAAACACGCGATTTTGGAGCGGGCTTCGGATATCCATATCGAGCCCTTGGAAAAAGAGGTAATCGTGCGCTACCGCGTTGACGGTATCCTGCGGGACGCGATGACCTTGCCCAAAACATCGGCGGCAGGAATCGTGGCGCGGATCAAGGTACTTTCCAATTTGAAGCTTGACGAGTCCCGCCTGCCCCAGGACGGCCGTTTCAAGGTTGAGAGCGACCAATGGCGCTTTTCTTTGCGCGTATCGACATTGCCGGTTTTTTACGGGGAAAAGATTGTGATGCGGTTATTGTCGGAAGGTACCAAAGCTTTTCCTTTGGACAAGCTCGGTTTTCGCGGCAAGGGATTGGAGGTGATACAACAAACTTTGCAAAAAACGATGGGAATGATCTTGATGACGGGGCCGACCGGATCGGGTAAAACCACGACGCTTTATTCAATGATGGATATTTTAAACGAGCCGGGGGTTAATATTTCCACGGTTGAAGACCCGATTGAATACCAGATGCCGCGCATAAACCAAACCCAAGTCAATTCAAAGATCGGGCTGACATTCGCGGCCGGATTGCGCACATTATTGCGCCAGGACCCTAATATTATCATGGTGGGAGAGATCCGTGATAATGAGACCGCGGCGCTGGCGATCAACGCGTCGCTTACAGGGCACCTTGTGTTGAGCACTCTGCATACAAATACCGCCGCGGGTGCGATCCCGCGCTTGGTTGATATGAAAGCCGAACCTTTCCTGATCGCGTCAACGCTCAATATTATTATTGCCCAGCGCCTGATACGCTGTTTGAGCGAACAGAAAGAAGAATACCGCTTGAAAGACGCGGATATCAGCCATTTGTCGCATTATTGCGATACCGATCGGATTATTGCGATCCTAAGGGATGAAAAGATCATTTCCGCGAAAGCGACTTGGAAAACAATTCCGTTTTGGCGGGCGAAGCCGACCAAAGAATGTCCGGACGGATATTCAGGGCGCATCGGTATCCACGAGGTGCTGGAAGTATCGTCGGAAGTTAAAAACTTGATTATCAAAAACACGACCGCAGATACGGTGCAGGAACAAGCGGTGAAGGAAGGGATGATCACGATGTTCGAGGATGGTTTCATCAAAGCGGCGCAGGGATTGACATCGATCGAAGAATTGCTGCGGGTGATAACCGAATAAATGTAATTGCATTGAATTTGTTATAAAAAATATGCGCCAAAAAATTGGCGCATATTTTTAGTTATTCACGGTGGCGCTACGTTTGTATTTGCGGTATAATTTAGAATAAGGAAATTCGTCGGCAACATAGAATATGGAGCAAAAGCAATACAATCAAAAAAACGCAATTTTTGGTAAAAGTAGCCTGGTTATTTTGTGTTGTTTTGTCGCGCCAATGATTGCCCGGGCTGATTTTGGCGATTTTGTTGTTGGCGTGGCGGGGAGCATTGGCGCGGTGCCGCGGCAATTTGCCGAAGGCGCGGCCATTGTTCGGACGGAAATTTTCAATCCGGCCAGTTTGGCGTCGATTTTTAACAGTATCCAATGTTTTTTCGGATTTAATTGTCCCGTCGTTCCGGCGGGAGAAAGCAATACCGGCAATCAGGATGTTGCGGGGGACCGACCCCCGCAAGAAAACGCGCGGGTAACCCCGGGGCAAACCGGGCAAGCGCAAACAGAAACAAATATCAATCAGTTATCGCAGGCTAGGATCGATCAAATGACGATCGCCCAAGCGAACAAGCCGCCGGTTACGCAAATTATCAATCCGGTGCGGGAGATTCAGACTATCCATACGGTAACCAACAATACCAATACCGTCATTATCGACCAAAGCACCAAGGCCAAGGTAGAACAGCTTTTGCGCCAGCTGGATTCAGATCGGCCCAATTATTCCGTGGGCCAGAGTTTTAGCATTCCGGCCAATCTGGCGGCCGCGTGGGGAAACATTACTGGTACCCTTGCCCGCCAAACTGATTTGCAAGCTGCGCTGGACGCAAAACAAAGTTTGCTTATCGCCGACACCGATTATCTGGCTCCGACCACGGCATCTTCCACATATCAGCCTTTAGGAAGTTATTTGTCTTCCTTTACCGAAACCGATCCGGACTTCACCGCTTCCGTCGCCCACGATATCACTGGTGTCAATATCACCGATTGGAACACTGCTTATGGTTGGGGCGATCACGCGGCCGCTAATTATCTAACTGTTGCCAATGCCAGCTCCACCTACCAGCCCATCGGCAGTTATTTAACCAGTTTGTTGGGATTGAATACTGATGATTTAAGCCAAGGCACAAACAATTCGTATTCACAATGGAGCGCGACCAGTACCGGTATTTATTATACCGCCGGCAACGTCGGCATCGGGACGGTTGCGCCGGATGCTAAGCTGGATGTTGCCGGTAAATTAGCACAAAATGGCACTGTTATCGCGTATTTGCCCGATCAGACGGATTTTACTGGTACTTTAATCTTTGGGAATGGTGGGACCAACTTGAGCCGTTCTTTAGAATTTCATGGTCGATACAATACATTTGTCGGCATTAATAGCGGTGTTTCAATCAGTACGGGTTACAAAAATACTGCTGTCGGTTCCAATTCTTTAAATAGAAATAATACGGGCGATTCTAATACTGCTGTCGGCGATGGGGCTCTTTATCAAAATACATTAGGAAGCGGCAATGTTGGTATCGGTCAGAATGCCCTTAATTCCAATACTTCGGGAAGTAATAATACTGTCAATGGCACTCAGGCCAATCTGTTCAATTCGACGGGGGGTAATAATACATCAATGGGTTACCAAGCGGGATTTGGAACAATGTATAATTCTTTTTCAAACAATTCGTTATTCGGATACCAATCCGGCTATGGTTTATCCACCGGCAGCAATAATATTTTATTGGGTTACAAATCGGGAGATAATTTGACCGCCGGCAGTAACAACATTTTGCTTGGTTACGACATTGATGCGCCCGTTGCCGTTGGGAGCAACCAACTTTCCATCGGGAATTTGATCTATGCGGCCGGCGGTTTTGGTACGGGGACGACCGTGGGTGCGGGCAACGTGGGAATCGGGGTGGCTACGCCTGGTGCGAAGTTGAGTGTTTCCGGCGGCGGGGCGATCGGATCGGTTTATGCAACCACTACCGTCAGCGACGGGAATTTGGTGGTGAGCGGCAATGTTGGCATCGGGACGACATTGCCCGGAAGCGCGTTGGACGTGAAGGGAGCGTTGCGGTTGTCGGGCGCGACTTCGGGTTATGTTGGATTTGCGCCCGCGGCGATAGCCGGTTCTACGACTTACACTTTGCCTTCCGGTGATGGCAGCGGCGGCCAGGTGCTTTCCACCAATGGCAGTGGAACATTATCGTGGGCGACCATGGCCAGCGCGGCCTCCAGCGTGACCGAAACCTGGGCCGGCAATGTCCAGCAGGCGATCACCAATTTACGCAACCAGTGGGCGCAGATTATTCCGCTGGTGCAGAAACTTTCGGATGTTGATGGCACATCGCTTTCCAATACCGAGCTTTCCGGTTCTGATTATGTGTTAACCGGCGCCAACACTACCGGCAATCTGTTGACCAATACCATTGCCCCGGAAGTGGTAACCTATTCCTATTTTGATTCAATTCAATTCAAAGTTTCCAATGGCGCCTCCACGGCAGCCGCGCCGGTGCAAGCCGAGATCTATGGCGATGCCGATGGCTATACCGCGGCATTGAACGCGACGACCAAATTCACGATTGATCCGGCCAATCCGATTATCAATTTCAAACGCACGGATACCACAAAAGCCGCGGCGGGCAGCAGCCAAACAGTTTGGACAATGACGAGCGCGGGCGATCTGCCCGCGCTTTCGGGCGCGGCGCATGGCACCATCCTGGCCCAGGAAGTGGGCGTGGGTTCGGTATTGGCCGTGGAAAAATCAGTTAACGGCAGTTTCACCGACACCGCGGTTTTGGTTGAGGGTACGGATTACACAATCAATTCCGCGAATCGTAAAGCCACGGTAATCACATTAACTTCCGGTACAGGCATAGTTTCGGGCCAATCCAAATTGCGGATCACGTGGATCGCGGATGTGGCTAAACTGGAAAGCAGCCCCAACAACGCAATTTTAAAAATCAAATTCTATTTGAACCGCACAAACAGCGGCGAAACAACACCGGCGGTGCAACAGCTTACCATCGGCACCGCCAAGTATGTATTTCTTAAAGTGGCGCAAGGCGGTTTTGACATGACCTTTGAACAATGGAAGGGCTTGAGCGCCGATGCCGCCGCCGCGGCATTGAACACAATGGACACGGCAAAGGCCGCCAGCTTCCTGAATTATCTGGTTGACGGTTCCGGTACCAGCGCGGATACCAACAAAGCGGCGCTGGTGGTGGAGAATGCGAATCTGACGGTGGCGAAGGCGGTGAGCATTTTCGATAATGCCAACCTTACCTCTACCAAAGCAAATGCGGTACTTGTTCATGTGAATTTGGCAGCTGATAAATCCCAATCCATTCTGCGGGAGATGTCTAATTACGGTAAGATTATGGATATAATCTTGGTTGGAGCTTCGGATACGACGGTTGCTGGCGATACTTCCGTGGGATCGAATGCCCGCTACAATAATTTAATCGTCAACAATTCTGTAACCTTAACCCTTAGTGCCGCGCAAACCAATGTTATTATCGCCAACACGCTTACCAACAGTGGGACGGTTTCCAAAACTGCAACTACAAACGGCGGTGGTGGTGGTTTGATTTTTATTGTTAAAAATTTGGTAAATCGGGGTTCCATTGTGACCGCGACAGGATATGCACCTAGCGCCATGGCTGGAGCTGCGGGCGCGATGGTTCGAATTGGGTCTGATGCGACTGGTCAGGGTGGTAATGGCGGTTCTTACACTTATTCGGGGGGCGTAGGCAATCCCAATGGTGGCGGTGCAGGCTGCGGAAATACTAACTATGCCGGTGTGTATGTCGGAGGTACGGTTGCCTACACCACTTGGACATATGATGTTTTTTATCAAACACTACGTAATGCTACCATCGATTGGTGGTTGCAAAATACAGCTATAAAAACTCCTTCCTCGCCTCAAGCATTTCCTGCGATCTATGGTGCTGGCGGTGCGTTGGGAAATGCTGGCGGTTGGAGTGGCGGCGGCGGCGGCGGAGAAATAATTGTTTTGGCCGATGCGTTTGACAATAATACAGGAACAATTTCAGTTGTTGGTAAAAATGGTGGAGGTAATGGCGCAAGTTTTTGTGGTGCTGGCGGGGGAGGCGGCGGAATTGTGTATGGTTTGTATAGAACAACATTAATATCGGCGGGAACATTGGCGGCAAGCGGAGGCAGTGGCGGGCCTAGGTATAGCGGTTGGCCTTTCGGCGGCGGCGGTAATGGTGCCACTGGTACAGCTATCACTTACTCGGTGGCCGGGGCGGATTTAGCGGAGAATTATCCGGTGGTGGAAGAGAAGGATGAGAACGGGGGGATGGTGGCGATTGAAGCCGGGGATGTGGTTTCGGTGGCCAGCCAAACCTTATTGTCGGTGTTTGGACAAACGAATACACTTGGCCAATCAACTGCGTATTCTTCCGGATTGAGTGAATTGTATGGCACTGAAAGCACAGTGAGCGTACCCAGCTACGCAGTGAGCAAGACTAAATTGCCTTATGATAGATTAACTTTAGGGATCGTTTCCACTAATCCGGCAATCGTGATCGGGCCGGATAATGGCAATGCGGTGCCGATTGCTTTGAATGGCCGTGTGCCGGTAAAAATTGATCCGAACAGCCAGCCCATTAATATTGGCGATTATGTTACCAGCAGCGGCACTTCGGGCATGGCGATGAAAGCCACGCGCGCGGGCCAGGTGATCGGCAAGGCGTTGGAATTGTGGATGCCTGAATCCGGTAAAACCACGGCCATGGTTTTCGTTAATCTTTCTTGGTATGACCCGGATGTTTATCTTGAGGATGCCCGCCAATTATCAGTTAAGAAAATTGAAACGGAAATTTCGGCCACGACCACGACCACGGTGGAAACAAATCAAGAAATGGCCGCCGATTATTATATTCCTTCGCTTGATTCGTTGATGACTGATCTTTCGCTTTCGCCGGTCGCGTCGCAAAATGCCAGTTCCACGTATCAAATTGTTGGCGCGGATAATTCTGCGATCACCCGCGTCGGCGCGTTTTCCGACTTGGTGGCCGGCCAGATACGCGCGGGTAAACTGGATACCCGGGAATTAACGATTGATGGCGCCAGTTTGTCGGATTACATCAAAAGCTTCTCGCTTTTTCCGCAAATGGCGACCACAACATTTGAAAATGGCATTGGCAGTTTGCTGGCCGCGGCGTCCTCAACTTTGATAATTTCGGATGACGGCGGAATCAATTTTGCTACCACGACCGTGGAACAAACTACTCAAGAAACCTCCCTTATCAGTAAATTCACGGTTTTGGTTAAATCGGTTTTGGAAAGGCTTGGATTATTCGTGCAAGATGGGGTGGCGAAATTAAAAGAATTGGTCGTGGATACATTTACGGCCAAAAAAGCGACCATTGACCAGATTAATATCCAGAGAATGAATATCACCGACCAGGCAACCGGCGAAACATATTGCACATGGATCGCCAATGGCGAGTGGCAGAAAGTAAAAGGCATTTGCGACGAAGCGGTTGCGGGCGAAGATATAGCAAACCAAGCCGAGAAAATCCAAGACGTAATGGTTCAGATCCAAGCCGATGCGACCAAAACGGAAGGCGAAGGAGCAAACGCGAGTACGACGATTGGTGCAGGATTAGATTTTATTTCCGATACAAATGCAAGCACGAGTATCGGTACGGATGCAAGCGCAAGCGCAGAAGGATTGATTCTGAATGATAATGTTGAGGGCGGTTTTTCCGGCGCGGGCGGGGCTGACAATAATGATAAAGATGCGGATTTGCCGGCAGAGGTAAAAGCGGGTCAGGAAGTAAAAATGGAAATTGAAGTGAGTGTAAGTACGGAAGCGCAAGCTTCGAGCAGCAGCGCTTCAGAAGAACAAAATTTTGGTGATTCTTCGCTTGAATTATTGAATTAGGCGCAATTGTTGTATTTTTGGCGGACTTACGAGCAAAAGGAAGTTGATTTGATTGAGGAATACGACGGGGCGATGCATGGTTTTGAATTTAAGTGGAGCGGCAGCGCGGCGATGCCAAAAGAATTTTCGGAAAATTACGCCAATTCCAGTTTTCAGGCAATAAATAAAGAAAACTATTTTGATTTTCTGGAAAAATAGCAACGGATAACTTAAATTCAATACTTTTATTCGCAATTCTAATTTTGTTGATGCAGATGCATAATTAAATAATAAAAACATTTAGAAGATATATTATGAAAATAATTGCAAAAAATTTCATTGTAGCCGCGTGCGCGCTGGTTGTTTCACTGGGATTATGTTTTGTAATTATGGCTTGGAGCGAGCCGGGGGCAATGCCGCCCGAGGGCAACATTTCTGCGCCGATAAATACCGAGGTAATCTCCCAAACCAAATCCGGCGGTTTGAATATTCTGGGGAATATTGGTATTGGCGTGCCCGCGCCCGCCGGCAATGGCAAAATCTGCCTTAACGGCGAGTGTGTTTCGACATGGAAAGAGTTTGTTACTGTTGGCGCCAAGAGCACTTGTGTTTTAAAGACTTGCGCGGGTCTGGGAAAAAATTGCGGCACGGTTTCCGACGGTTGCGGCGGCACATTGAATTGCGGCAATTGCGCGGCCAACCAGACTTGTACGGCCAATGTTTGCGTTAATAATTGCGTGCCGGGATGCAACGGAAGATGCGGTTATGTTGTCGATGGCTGCAGCGGTAATGATATTTATTGCGGTGTTTGTCGCGGGAGACACCGTTGATAAGTATATCGAATTATTTTTTTAGTTTTGTTTAAAAAATAAAAATGAAAAAAAATATAAAAACTTTCACAATTTGTGCGTGTGTATCGGCAATATCAGTGTTGCTTGGATATACGATCCTGGCGTGGTCGGAACCGATCTCGATGGCGCCGAATGGCAATGTTGCCGCGCCAGTTAATACTGGAGATGTCTCTCAAACCAAAGCCGGAGGGTTTAATATTCTGGGCAATCTCGGCATTGGCGCGGCAGCTCCCGCCGGCAATGGGAAAGTTTGTCTTAACGGCCAGTGTTGCTCCACCTGGAAAGAATGTGCCGCTCTCGGCGACTGTGTTTTCTGTGTTTTAAAGACTTGCGCGGGCTTGGGAAAAAATTGCGGCACGATCGCGGATGACGGCTGCGGCGGCACATTGAATTGCGGCAATTGCGCGGCCAACCAGACTTGTACCAATAATGTGTGCGTTAATAATTGCGTTCCCCAGGGCTGCAACGGAAGATGTGGCGCGGTTCCCGACGGTTGCGGCGGAACATTGGATTGCGGAGCGTGTTACTGCCCCCCTGTGCCGGTAAGCGCTTGTGATACTAACGAACAAGGGGATGTTTGCGGCGCAAGGACGAATTGGTGCGGCAGTTTAATAGATTGCGGCGGTTGTCCTAGCGGTCAATATTGTAGCGGTATGTGCGTTCCCTGCATGATAGATAAGAGTTGCGGCGGTGACGGCTGTCTTGCTTTAGGGTGCGTACATCCTGGTGGCACTTATTTTTGGCGGTGTCCGTGTTCGAACCCGACTTGTTTGCCGCCGGGTTGTTAATAATTAATCAACAAGGAACAATGAATAAATTTTTTCCAATTTTATCGGTGTGTATGTTTTTGGTTATTATCATTCTTGGATTATTGGCGATGTCGCAACAAAGAAAAATGGCGGAAATTGTTGCGGCAAGTCAAAATTGTCAAGTGAAGAATGTTGCAAGCGATGATTTATCGGCGAATGATGCCGCGATACCGCAAGGCATGGCAATCAGTGAGACGGCGAGCTCTAGCTTGCCTGATGACTTTTCCGTTGAAGATATTATTGCTGGCGCGAATGAACCTTCGCCGATTAAGAAGAATTATTTTAAGATAGATATTTTCGATAAGGGGTATTCGACCCAGGGGATTATAAGTTTGGGAGCAAGTAAATTTTTGATTTTAGAAATTAACAATAAAGGTGTTAATCCTCATTCTTTCGCGATTGGCGCTCTTAAGGTTGATACTGGCCAAATCGCGCCGGGAGCAACAAAGAAAATTGAGCTAAGCTCTTTGCCTGAAGAATCAACAAACTATGGTTTTCAAATTGACGACGGCGGTACCGATTTATTAAAAGGGGTGATGCCGGTATCAAAATAGTCAATTTGGGATTAGGTGCGGTTTTGTTCATTTCTTTTGATTGGAAACAATGGTTTTTTAGTTTTGCAATTTTTACATTTTTGAAATCGGGGTATAATAAACGCATGGAGGAAAATACAAAACAGAATTATATTTCTTTGACCGAGGCGGCCAAGTTGTGTTCATATTCGGAACCTTATTTGCGCTTGCGCGCCCGCGGCGGGAAATTAAAATCGATTAAACTGGGCAAGAAATGGATGACCACCGCGGCGTGGCTTGATGATTACGCGGCTCGGATTCAAGAATGGCGCGAATTGTCGGAAGCTAAAAAAAATGATCAGCCGGACGCGACGCTGGTATCTGCGCCTGTTGAATTGCAGGGGAACCTGGAGCAAGAAATTATGCCGGAAACTGCGCCGGGAAGCGAACCAGCAACGGTTGCTGCGCCGAAGGCTGTTTTTGCCGATAACGCGGAAATTGATACTCCTATCGCGGTTTTTTGCGCGGGGCAAAAACCGTTCGAGGCACTGCGCCCAAAGAGGCTGGCGGCCTATCCGCCCGCAGGGCAGCTGTTCCCGGTACCAAAACAAACCGTCGCGGATAATGTTTCCGGATTCGGGTGGTTTGGCGCCTTGCTGTCGGGAGCGGTTTGCGCATTGGCATTGTTTGCGGCGGTTAGCTGGGGAGACATAACGAACATTCTCAATTCCGGTTCCGGGCGGATCGGGCAGGCCAGCGCGCGCCAGGCGGTATTGTACATTAATTCCGGCCGGATTCCGGGAATGGCCGTATCTCCGGAAAACAATTTCCAGGATTTTAATTTTCAAATTCCGCAGGACGTTTCCTTGAAGTATCTGGTGGATTATATCGCCCGTTTTTTTGATGGCAGGTAAGTGTCCGGCGATTTTCGCTCAAGGTATCCCGGATGGCGGTATCGGTTTTCTTTCGCAATACCATATGGCGCAATTTTCATTCAGGGCAAAATCAATCGATGGTAAAGAAAAAAAAGGGATTTGCGAAGCGGAAAGCGAAATCCAGCTCGCGCACAGCCTTCGCCAAGAGGGTTTTATTTTGGTTAGCGCGGAATTATCCGGAAATTCCCGGCCCAAGTTCAAATTCGCGATGCCCGAGTTTGGGGTCAGCCTCAAAGACAAGATATTTTTTTGCAAAAATCTGCAGGTGATGGCCGCCGCCGGACTTTCTCTGCCGCGTGCAATCGGTATCCTGGCCGAGCAGTCGGGCAACAAGGTTTTTCGCCGGGCGCTGGAAGAGACGAGGGACAGTATGATCAAGGGGCATTCGTTTTCGGAATCGCTGGCCGATCATCCGGCGATCTTTTCCGAATTTTTGCAAAGCATGGTCAAGGTCGGCGAAGAGACCGGAACGCTTGAACATATCTTGGGGATTTCGGTGGTGCAGATGGAAAAGGAGTATTCGCTGAATGCGAAAGTAAAAGGCGCGATGGTGTATCCGGCGGTTATCTTGGTTGCGATGGTTGGTATCGGGATATTGATGCTTGCAACGGTCGTGCCTCAACTTGCGGCAACATTTAAGGAATTGAAAGTCGATCTTCCAATGACCACGCAGTTCGTAATGGCGGCCGGGGCGTTCGTATCCGGTTATTGGTGGGCGGTGATCATCGGCGCGGTCGTGCTTGCCGCTGTTATCCGGCAATTTTTAAGGACTAAGATTGGCAAAAGGACAATTGACCGCATATCATTGAGATTTCCGGCGATATCGACTATCGTGCGCAACGTGAATTCGGCTTATACTTTGCGCAATCTCAGTTCGCTTATTGCCGCGGGCGTGTCATTGCCGCGGGCGCTGGAAATTACTTCGGGAACGGTGGGAAATTCCAGCTACAAGGCGGCGCTGATCGATATCAAGGAGCGCGTAAAAAAAGGCGAAAGGTTTTCCGCCGCGATCAGGAATTACAGCAATCTATATCCGGCGACAGCGATCCAAATGGTGGCGGTGGGCGAAGAAACCGGTGAAACGAGCGGTATCCTTTTGAAACTCGCTGAATTCTACGAGAACGAAGTCGACGAAGAAACTAAAAATTTCGCTTCCATAATTGAGCCGCTGCTGATGATCGTTATTGGCGCGGTGGTGGGATTTTTCGCGGTGTCGATGATTCAGCCGATGTATTCAATGATGGGTTCCATCTGATTGCGATTTGCGCGATCAGAAAATTACAAGTTTCAGATTCTAATTCCAAAGCAGGTTCCGGGACAAGCCATTGAATCGATTGTCAAAATTAAAATGTTTCAAACGGGAATTTTTTATTCCGATTAAAATATATTTTTGATTTTGATTCGGCGCGTAATGTTTGGAATTTAAGCAAGGCTGGCTAAAATCATGCTTGAGATTAAAAAAACAAAAGGCGGCACAAGGGGCGGCTTTACGCTGGTGGAGGTGCTTGTCGGCGTGGCGCTTATGAGTATTGTTTTTCTGGGGATTTTCGGCGCTTATCGTTTGGGGTTGAAGGCGATTGGTTTGAGCAAGAATAAGACTACTGCAACGGCGATCGCCAATTCGCGGATCGAAATGATCCGCAATCTTGATTATGAACTGGTCGGCCTGGTGGGCGGGGCGCTTCCCTCGGCATCCGGAACGGTTGAATCTGTCGCGACCGAAACTATAAACAACGGTGTTTATACGATAGAAACGAAAATCCGATATGCCGCTGACGCGGCCGATGGAAGCATGGCGCCGGCGGATAGTTGTGTCCTTGATTACAAAAAAATTGACGTGGCGGTGTCTTGGGGCGGCAGTTTTCCGGGAAACGTGACGGTTTCAACCGATGTCGCGCCCAAGAACCTGGTCCAGGAAGTCCAATCCTGCTTGAACCAGCCTGGAGGCGTGCTGGAAGTGACGGTTTTCGATTCCGCCGGGATACTTGTTCCGTCGCCGTCGATCAATGTTTACGATACGGCGACCAACGGGATCGTCGCCCAGGCGACGCCGGTTACCGGCAAGCATTCGTTTCCGCTTGTTGTCGGCTCTTACCGGGCTGAAGTTTTTAAAAACGGCTATAGCAGTGCCCGGACCTACAGTACCGCGGAGATCGCGGTTCCCGACAGCCCCAATCCGGCGGTATTGAACGGGGAACTGACGCCAATGAGCCTTTCCATCGATCTTGCGGCAACGCTGTCGATTGATGGTGTTACGCCGACCGGCCAGGATAGTTTTGCCGATTCTTTTGCCGACGGGTCGCTGATATCGCAATCGAGCAATATCGATATTGTTTCCGGTAACGCGGTTCTTTCCGGGCCGCCATACTCGGGCAGCGGCGAAGTTGTTTCCAATTCGGCCGCGCCGGCCGATCTTGTCGCGTGGGATAATTTTGTTTTTGACGATGAACATCAGGCGGGAACCGACGCGGTTTACCAGATTTTATATTTTGACGGAGCCGGCTGGGTACTGATTCCCGATACCGATCTGGCCCAGAACAGCGCCGGATTTACGGTATCACCCGTCAATCTCGTAGCGCTGGATAAAAATGTTTATCCCCAGTTAAGGGTTAAAGGGATGCTTTCAACTACGGACGCGGGTTTGACCCCGAGCCTCCATAGCTGGGAAATCAAATGGACGAACAGTACCGGCTCGCCGGTGGCGAATTCAGGTTTCCATGTCCAAGGGGCAAAAACGATCGGGACGGACGGATCAGGGAATGCGGTCTATAAATATTCCCAGGATAATGTTTTTGACGGTGCTGGACACGCCGAAATATCGGGAATTGACGGCGATGCATATACTTTCACCGTGGATCCTTCCAGCGGGTTAAGTTTGCTTTCCACCGACCATGATCCGCAGCCGGTTAATGCCGATTCCGGCTCGACTGTCGCGATGAAGTTATTTTTGCGGGCCCAGAGCGCGCTTAGGCTGACGGTTCGCAATGAAGCGACGCTTGCTCCGATATTTTCCGCTGAAGTGCGCTTGGCGGCGCCTTCGCTTATATACGATAGGACGCAATCCACTGACACGAAAGGCCAAACTTATTTCGCGCCCTTACAGAACGGCGATTATAGTTTAGATATTACCGTTCCGGGATATGACGCTTATTCCGGTACAGTGACCGTTTCCGGAGAAAGCTCAGCTGATATTAACATCCGCCAACAAGACTGACGGCCGGTAATGGCCGGATGAGGTAATGATAAAAAAAATAACCAATCAAGGGGATCATAAATGCGAAGGATTCACTATTATCGAATCAATGGTGGTGATTTTTGTTTTCGCAATCATACTCGGTGCCGTTTTGACGTCGATCACGATGATTTACCGGACGCAAAGCTATTCGTTGGAGCAGTCGTTGGCAATAGATGAAGCGCGCCGCGGCATCGATATTATGGCCAAGGAGATAAGGAAGGCTACCTACGGCGACAACGGCGCGCATCCGATCGAAAAAGGGGCGGGAAAGGAATTTGTATTCTATTCCGATGTCGATAATGACGGAGCGGCCGAAAGGGTGCGCTATTACTTGGCGATGGTGCAGTCGGGCTTGGAGGTAAAAGAATGCGTGGCAATGTCTTCCGGCGCTTCGTGCAGCGTATCATTTCCTAATTTTTTTACCGGTAATTTAAAAACCGCGAAAGTTAAAGTTTCGACGGAAGGAAATTATAATCATTCGACAACCCGTTATTCAGAATTTTTTGTTGACGGGATAGAATTCGGCAACCCGGGCATATGTTACAACGATTGCACCCAATGCGCGGGCGCGTGGGAAGGTACGCAAACGTTTGACGTAACCGCGAGCGCCGCCGCAGATTATTCGCTTCAATTTACTATGGACAGCAGGACTCAAGTTACCAGCGGTGTTTGTGCTTGGCAGGAACCCGGCCACGCGATGAAAGCGAGATTTGAGCTTTCCTGGACTTCCGAGATTCCCGAGATGGGCTACGAATTGAGGAAGGGGGTGATCGAACCTGTCGGCGATCCCGTTACCTACCCGTTGGACCAGGAGCAGTCGGTGGTAATCACATCGTATGTGCGCAACGCGCCGCCGATCTTCAGTTATTACGACAGTTCCGGTAACCAGATAACGACCGATCCGTCGATCCTCGGCGAGACGAAAATGATGAGGCTTTTTATGGTGGTGAACATAAACCCGGCGAGAGCTCCCGAAGATTATGACCTTGAGCAATACATACAGTTGCGCAATTTGAAGGATTGATGAAAACCGTTAATAATCAAGATATGTGGGCCAGATCATTCGATAAAATTTTTAAATCAAAAAAAGGCATCATAATAACATACGTGCTTGTTTTTGGCGCGATTTTTTTAATGATGATTTCCGGGATTTTGGGATTTATTCTGTTGCAGCTCAAACAGTCGGCGCAAAAATTAAGTTGGAACCAGGCGCTTGATATTGCCGAGGCGGGGATCGACCGTTACCGCTGGTGCTTGAACAACGGAATCGAAGCCAGTTGCACCGGAGAAATGGATTTTTACGATAGCCAGGGCCATCTTGCCGGAAAATTTTCCATTGATGTTTCAACGAATGTCGCGTGCGGCCAAACGACGCAAAGGAGGATAACTTCGACGGGCTGGACGATAGACCATCCTTCCGTAAAAAGAAGCATCCGGGTTGTTTACGGCCGGGAATCGGTCGCTAAATACTCATATGTTTTAAACAGCCATGTTTGGATCGGCGGCGACCAGGCGATCCACGGCCCTTACCATTCCAATGGCGGCGTTCGTATGGATGGCACGAACTATTCTTTGGTGACCAGCGCGACGGTGATCGGAACCGCGGGGGAATGGGTTTGCACCAGCAGTTTCGGATGCAGCCCTTGCCCGGTTGCCAACGGTTGCCGCATCTTCGGTTTGCAATGCATTTGTCCGGGAGTTTTTACGACCACCTCCAACCCGGAAACCAGCCTTTTCCAATATCCGGAACCGAATTTTGATTTTAACGCCATCACCGTCGATTTGGCGCAGATAAAAGACCGGGCGCAAAATGGCGGCGGAATTTATTTGCCAAAATCGACCACGATAAACGCCAATGGCGATGGATACCATTTCAAATTCCAAAGTGACGGGACGGTCCAAGTTTGGCTGGTGACGGGCGCCAGCAATATTTATGGCTATAGCATTGAGGAAGGTTACCACTGGGAACGCTTTATTATCCCTTCCGGCGGGGAATCTTTGTATTCAACGTATACGATTCCCGCCGATTGTTCGGTAATCTATGCCGAAGATAATCTATGGGTTGAGGGTACGGTTAAGGGAAAGGTGGTGGTTGCTTCGGCCAATCTTATTGATGCGACCGATACCAGCATTGTTGTTTCGGGGGATATCGCCTATTCAACCAATGACGGTTCCGATGGATTGGGGATGATCGCTGAAAAAAATGTTTTGATCGGGCCGGTAGTGCCTAACGACATGGTGATACATGCAATAATAGTAGCCCAGAAAGGCAGATTCGGACGCAACCATTATGAAGATAACGGCAATTCGATCAGGTATCGGAATTCATTAAAAATTTACGGTTCGGTCATTAGCAGCGGCCGGGTCGGCACCCAATGGGTGAGCGGCGGATCATATGTTGGCGGGTTTGCCCATCGCGAAAGCTATTACGACCCGGACCAAGTTTTTAACCCGCCGCCATTCGTCGCGCACATGGGTTCGGATTTTAAGATTGTAAGCTGGCGGGAAATCGACTAAACTAAAAGTGCAAAGTGCAAAGTGCAATGCGCTGTCCAAGATGTGTTGTTTTTTGTTTTAAGTTTTGCGTTTTCATATGGTTGAATTTTTAAATTTATCAAACAAGTCGTTCGGCCTGGAAATTACCGATTCGTCGGTGAGGGTGATGCAGCTGGCTCGCCGCGGAAGGAAGATTTCGGTCGTGACTGCCGGTTATGCCGAAATTATTGATGGCGCGGTCAAAGATGGCGATATCAAGAGCGAAGAACCGCTGATCGCAGCGATAAAAGAAGCGATTGCGAAAGCGGTTGGCGAGAAGATCAAGACCCGGCGGGTGATAATGTCCCTTCCCGAAAACAAAGCATTTTTGCAGGTTATAAAAATGCCGAATCTTAACGACGATGACTTGCGCGCCGCAGTCATTTTCGAAGCGGAAAATTATATTCCTTTGCCTCTGGAAAAAGTTTATCTTGATTTTGAAAAGGTAGCTTCGATTTTTCCAAATGCCAACAGGGACAGTTGCGAGGCGCTTATTGTCGCGTTTCCCCGTGAAACGATCGATTCACGAATTCATGCCGCAGCCGCAGCCGGATTGGTTCCAGTGGCAATGGAGCTTGAATCGCAGGCAGTTTTGCGGTCTTTGTCGGTGGGGAACACTTTTGACTCGCCTTCGGTGATAATCCAGATTGGCGATACTAAGACAACATTGATAATTTATTCGGGTAATTCCATTCGCTTCACGTTTTCGATTCCGATATCGGACCGCTATTTTTTAGATACTATTGCGGCAAGCGCCAAGGTTGATATGGACGTGGCGGCATTTTTGAAATTAAGGTACGGTATCGAAGAATTTTCTAATTTTCCCCAGGGAGGCAGGGTTGTCGACCCGTCAAACGATGGCGGCCGCAGGAAGATATTCGAGGCGCTTGTTCCGGGGTTGGTGGATTTTGTCCAGCAGGTCAAGAAATGCATCCAATACTATCAAACGCATGATAGTACTCAATGCGCCGGGAGAGAAACATTCAATAAAATATCCATTTGCGGAAGCGGTTCCGATCTTAAAGGGTTGGATGGGTTTATTTCCCTTAAATTGAATTCCCCGGTGGAAAAAGTCAAACTGTTGATCGATGTCAAATCCATAGAAAATAAGATTGGCAATGCTTTGCCACAAAAAGATCTTTGCGGATTCTCTGTAGCCGCAGGATTGGCGATTCGATCGTTGGAAGAGGCGGAAAATAAATCAAAAAATAAAAAACAGTTGCCGCCGGCACTTGCGCCGAGCACCCCGATGGGGAGGCGTATGCTGATCAGGAAAAAATAAGGCGCCTAATCCATTCCGACGCTTGGGCGTTGATTGGCGCAATACCAAACAGGCATGATGAATTTGTTGCCGCAATACTGGCAGAAAAAATTAAAAGATGAGGAAGTTTTCAAGACTGTTTCGATACTTGGCATCGATGTGGTTTCGGTTATGCTGGCATTTATTTTGATGTTGTTTTTGGTGAGGCTGTTCTATTCGACCAATATTGCTTCCCTTGAGGCGGTGGTGGTTGAAAAAGAGCAGCAAATGGCGATCATTAAAGTGGCGCCGGTTGAAAAGGATATTTTTTACACTGGAAAATTGATTTCGGCAATCGGCGAATTTTACGGCGGGCAGACCAAAGTGACGGAATTGTTTTCGCAGGTTTCCGGCGCGAACCCAGGCGGTATCGATTTGACGAATTTTACCTTTTCTCTGGGCAATATCAGCATAAAAGGCTATGCCGCCGACCGCGAAAAGCTGGTTTCTTTCAAGAATAATCTGGAGTCCCGCCCGGGTTTTAAAAAGGTAACATTTCCCCAAGATAGCTGGCTCCGTGCCCGGGATATAAGTTTCAGCGCGACTATTGATGTCGGGGGGAGCGTAGAGAAATAATTTTCGAGAATGGAAATAAATTTCAGCAAAAAAACATTTTTTGTGGTGCTTGCGGTTATCGCGGCGAATGCGATTATGGCATTGTTTGTCGTGATGCCGATACTTTCCGAAATTGAAAGTTCCGGGCTGCGCGTTCGCGAACAGCGCGACAAGATCGCCAGTTGCGAAAGGCGGATCGCGGCGGTCCGGGAATTCGCGGTATTCGCCAAGGAAGAGAGAACCAATTTAGATAAGCTCGACAAGGTTTTTGTGGATGCCCAGTTGCCACTTGATTTTATAAACGTCCTTGAGCGCGTGGCGCGCGATACTTCGGTTGGCATAGAGTTTTCTTCGTCGATTATTCAACCTAAAAAAGCCGATAGCTGGCCCATGGTCGGCATTGAGGCCCAAGTAGCTGGCGAAACGGAGGCGATCTTGCGGTTTATCAAAAAGATCGAAACAAGCCCTTATCTGGTGGAGATCCAAGGCGTGGAAATTCAAATTGATATCCCCCAAAAAGAAGAATCTCCGGTCAATAACGGCACCACGACCGTCCAGGCCGGTATTCCTGATAAATCCCGCACGGCCCAAGCCCATATTTTATTAAAAGCGTATGCGAAATAAAGGGAACAAAGATAAATCGCCGAAAAATTTTTTCCAGTTTTTTAAAGGAATGGCGCAACGGCCTTTCATGGTTTTTGTGTTTTTGCTGGCGGTTGCCGCTTTTGCTGCCGGTTGGATCTTTTTGAACTTTCAGCAGCTTTATTTTTTTGACGATGGCCAGGCTGTGCAGATTGAAGATGGCGGAGTTTTCAGCAAAACCAAGGCCGAAAAGTACCGGAAAGTATTTTTGATGTTGGAACAGCGCGAAAAAGAATATAACGGCCAGGCCGCTTCGGGAACAACCGAATGACTGCCAAATGATTGACCAAACCATTGAATTAGGCAATAATCCTGTTGTACGCAGGTTTTTCTTTTCGCCCCTATAGTTCAACGGATAGAACACTTGCCATACGCCCTTGTAGCTCAATGGATAGAGTATCTGCCTTCTCTCCCGTAAGACGGGAATGTCCGTTAATTTGCCCCCATAGTCCAATGGATAGAACACTAGCCTTCTAAGCTGGATATGCAGGTTCGATTCCTGCTGGGGGCACCAACACATGCTAAGTCAGGTGACTGAGAGGCATGCTCAAAAAAAGAAACAAAAATCACCGAATTATTCGGTGATTTTTGCGCTATTCCAGCTACTCCAAAGTTATCTTTTTGTCTTTTAGGATCAGCTTGCTTTTGAAAAGCGAGAGCAGTTCTCGTTTTTCGAGTATCGTCCCTTCGCTCAGTAAGTATTTTGCGTAGTTTCGGGCATCGATCTCGGAATCGCACGCTTCTTTTTTATGTCCCAATACTCCAATTCTGAATTTATTGAATCGGGCGAGTTCTTGCTCGATTTGTGTTTTTATTCCCAGTTCATCCAAATCTATTTTATCGATTAATTCTATCAGTTCGTTTATCAAATCAGGTTCGCTGACGGGTTGATTTTTGCAATCGACATTCTTGGCTTTGGTGCAGAAATAATATACATGGCGATTTGCGCCTCCATTTTTAAGTTTTTTGAATTTTTCATAGCCGGTTATGCCCGATCCGCAATAGCCGCATTTTATCAGTTTCACAAAGGCGAATTCCTTTGACTCGGTTTTTGATATGAAGTGTTCGTTGATCGTGAGCTGGACTTTATCAAATAATTCTTTGGTGATTATCGGAGCGTGTTTCCCCTGATACCAATTACCGCTGCCGACCGGAAATTCAAACTCTCCGTAATAAAAAGTATTTCTCAAAAGCAGATAAATGTTGCCAAGCACCAAGGCTTTGCCGTTTTTGGTTTTAAATCCGATACCTTTCAACCATTTGAATGTTTTTCTGCCGGACCATTGTTCGTTTCCGACTTTTTCAAACATTTGCTTGATTATCGGAGCGCGTCTTGGATCAATTTTTACTTGGCACTTTTTATCAACATTTTTCTCGTTCAAATATCCGGTCGGCGCCACGCTTGGGCGGTAGCCCATCTCGCATCTTGTTTTCAGCCCGCGTTTTACATTGACCGCCTTGTTGTCGTTCTCTAATTTTGCCTGGCTGCCGAGGATCATCAGTAGAAATTTTTCATTAGGGTTATTGGTAAATCTTTGGCCGTAAGTCCGTATATCGACTAAAAGTTTTTGATCCATCAAGTCCACGATCGAACCTAAATCGCCTGCATTTCTTGCTAATCTGTCCGGAGCCCAAGTCAGGATGCCGTTGTATTTCTTTTCTCGAATTTCAGACACCATTTGGTTAAATACCGCCCGCTGGCCGACTTCCTTGGATGAATGGGCTTCGCGCTTTATCTCTGCTATTTGTAAGTTTTCTCGCTGAGCCAAAGTTGTCATTTCTTTTATTTGGGAATCGATAGACAAAGCTTGGGCATCCTCGGCCTCCATACTTTTTCGGGCGTAGAGGCAATATTTGACCGGAGGAGCGATGATGACAGTTTGGTTGCGAATTTGTGTTGTTTGTTCCATAATTTTGTATTAATTGGTCTGCGTTCGGCCTTTCAATACAAAGGAATGACGCAATCCCGCTAATGAGTCCAGACCCCCTTGGATTTTTCTTAATTTTAGCCCAAAAATCGTCCGGATTGATATTGGTTCAAATCGCGCCGCATAGTTTCTAAATCCATTTCGCGTTCAAGTCTTTTTCTTTCTTCTTTGTTATTCAACGACGATTGTTGTTTTGAATCCGTTTGATTTTCGGTAATTTTCCCCGAGTATTTATTTTTATCGAAAGGCTTGTCGCCCCAAATGAATGATATTTCGGTATAGCCGCATTCTTCTTCGATTATTTTCAAAACGATCATTGAAAAAGAATCAGCCAAATCGTCATGTTTTTCCGCTCCAAAACCAGTCAGCTGGCAGATTAATTTTTCCGCGCCTTGGCGGGGAAATAAAACCCGGCCGGATTGGATCATCTGAGTGGTGGCGGAAAGCCGGGCGCGTTTGTCTTGCCCGTGAGGCGTAAACCCTTCAGCTTTCAAGCCGTAATTTGCCAATTGCTGGATGACGGATTTCTGGTATCCGGCATCTTCAACGATGATTCTGGCCATTGATCCGAAAACAAAGGCGGTTGTTTTCAGTCTTTCCACGGTTTCCGGGAAAGTAAGACGCTCGTTGATCGGGTCTGGAAGAATATAAATCTTGGCATTTTTTCCATACCCATAAACTTCCGCAACAATAATTGCCGTAAAATCCGCCGTGGTTTCCTGCGAGATTGCCAAGTCGGCGGAAATAATCGCAAAACGATGTTCGGCTTCGGAGGAAAAATCGGGAAGCCGGTCATAATATTGAATCCACTCCGGACGGACTACTTGGTTTTCATCGGGGATGATTCGCAAGAGATATTCCCGCTGCCAAGCATTTTCGGGGATGCCTTTTGTTTTTTCATCGTTGATCGATTTCTGGTCTGGGTATCTGCCGAGCCATGTCGGATTTCCGTTTTGATCCAGAAGGGGATATTCGCGATAAATTCCCGCCATCTTTTTTTCAGCAATGCTTTTTGCCAAACGCTTGATCAGGGAGTCTTCATGGAGAAGACTGCCAATAACCATTATCCGCGTTGATTTTTCGCCAGAGGGAATTATGTCGCCGACAAACCAATTGTAGGTTTTGTCGCGGCCTTCAATGGTTTTAACCGACTCGAGATCTTCGCAATCGTCCACGATTATAAGTTGAGGGCGGTATTGCATATGTCTTGAACTCCTGATGCTTTGTTCGGTTGATGCGGCGGTAATTTTAGCGTTGTACCGCAGAAGATTGAGCGAAACGGAATTCCATCCGTTTCGCTCTTCTTTAAATGGCCCAAGGTCTTTTTTCAGAAGTTCATTATTCTCCAGCTCATATTTCATTTGCTGTAAAAGCATTTGCGCCTTTTGCTGGGTTTTACTCAGGATTACAACATGTTTGATGTGCTGTTCGCCAAGTATCGCCCACAGCGGAAATGAAAGCGCAAAAATTGTTGATTTGGAACAGCCGCGAAAACCGACAATGACGGCGTTGCGGATTGAAGTATCCTGCGTGATGTGAAACATTTCTTCTTGAAAAGACGCGATTTTGAATTGAGCGTAATGCGCGAAATAAAAGTAGAAGAAAAATATATGATTTCTTCTTACAATGCCCAAACGCAGTCTTCTATCCTTGGTCATCCTTTCGATGATTTCTTCAAAGCTCATTTTATGGTTCATTTGTTTTGTTTCCAAACGAAGCGAGCCGAAGCGCCTGCTTTACGATTTCAGTTTGCTCCGGCGTTAATTCCTCATCGGAATAAGTTAGTTTGCCGCTCAATTCGATTTTGTTGGCGTAGAGCGGATGATGGTGGCGGAGCCACTGCATCGCGGCCATGATGTTGCCGTCCCGGATCGCGGAAAGAAGCGTTGATTCGGCAAAATCGTTCATCAAAAGATTTCCCTGATGCAACGCTTCGTCGGCGTCCTTCGCAAATTCTTGATCGGCTTCACGCCAGCGATAATATGTGCTTCGCGAGACTCCGGTTTTTTCGCAGGCAAGCTGTACGATCGGCGTTTTTTGCAATTGTCCGAGCAAAATTTCTTTTTCTTTTTCCTTCATATGATTTGTTTTGCCTTTATGCCGGTTAATCTTTCAAAACGAGCAATTGTCGCAAGGCAATATTGCGGATCAATTTCGCAAGCAAAACATTTTCGTTTGATTTGCTGGCAAGCAATCAATGTGGATCCCGAGCCGAGAAACGGATCATAAACGATATCGCCGACCCTTGAGCTGTTGAGAATCAAGTTTCTCAATAATCCAACCGGTTTCATTGTTGGATGGAGCGGGCTTTTGTTCGGCTTGGGATAAAACAGAACGCTCTTGTCTTGGGATTTCATAAATTCATGGCAACCGAACCATCCAAACGCGATCAATTCATGTTGGGGCAGATAATCTTTCCTGCCGATTACCGCGTGATTTTTAACCCAAATGAGCAATTGGGAAAAACGCACGCCCGAGCGTTCCATCCCGTCTTTCAAGGCGAAAATCATTTTGTCGCTGTTGAAGATATAAACGGAATTTTTTCTTGATAGATGCGGGAGAGCGGGCAATAGCCAATTTTTGGTAAATTCGGCGTAATCTGTTTCGGAATCGATATCGTCATTGGCGATATCTTTTTGAACTTTAAGGCGGCAGAAATCTTTTTTGCTTTCAACGACTGAAATGCCGTAAGGCGGATCCGTAAGTATCGCCCGCACAGTTTCCGTCCCGATGAGTGCATTGATTGCTTTCGCGTTTGTCGCATCGCCGCATAAAAGTTTGTGTTCTCCGAGCTGGAATAGGCTGCCAGTCTTAATTGATTTTTGTGATTTTTTTGTTGGTAAGTTTGGCATATCGATTTAAAATTAGCTGGCAGAAAATGGGTTCAATTTCGGCCATAAAAGCTGACCTTTTTAGCTGTTCGCACGCGGCCATTATGCTTCCCGAACCGGCGCACAAATCAAGGATGATATCACCCGGTTTCGAGCATCGCCGCAGAGATTTTTCGTAAAGCGTGGGCGGTTTCTGGGTTGGATGTTCATATTGGTTGCCTGGGATTCGTTTCGCCAACCAAATATTGAACAAATCTTCAAGATCATCGATCAGGCGGTTGCCGGTCGAAACTTCTTTGTTCAAAAATTCATTCAAATTTTTGATGCGGTCGGAAAGATACGGGTTGCCGCGTACGCCGTACAAACACAATTCAGTGGCTTTGTTAAAAGCAACTTGCGGAGTCGGATTCTGGTTGCCCTTGGCCCAGATGCAAAGCCGTTTTTGGCTGATACCGGCTTGCCGGTACAATTCCTGAACCATACCGACATATTTCTCATCGTGCCAAATGAACACATGGCAATCTTTGTGCGATGCCAAAAGCGCGTTTTCGATTATATTTTTTAAGAATTTTTTGTATTCTTCGTTGCTTTTGGCATCGTTTGTGGTTCCACCATAATTTTTGCGACTTCCCATGCCTCTGTCATAAGACAAACCGATATTATATGGGACATCGGTATTTATGACATTTGCTTTTAAATTTCCGAGAAGTATTTTTGCCGTTGCCGGAAGGGTGCTATCAGCGCAAATTAATCTGTGTTTTCCCAGTGCAAACATATCGCCGGGTTTGATATCTGTTTCTTTTATCGCGGCCAATTCTTTTTCCGTGTCGAAATTGTCATCTTCGATTTCCAGATTTTCATCGAAGATTTGCGATAAATCCGCATCGTCGAAACCGACATCAAGCAATAAATCGATATCAAATAATTTGAGCAAATCATAATTCCATGCGCCTTGATTCGCGTTCATCCGCAACAGTAGCTCTCTTTCCTTGGTTTCGCTGGGAATATTAACGAAAACCACGGGTATGTTTTTGATTCCCATTTCTCTTGCCATTGTCCAGCGGAAATGTCCGGAAATTATCCGGTTTTTTCGGCTCGGACAGCTGTTGACGATGATCGGCTCGGTAACACCGAATCTTTTCAGAGATTCTTTGAGATCGCTTTTTGCTTTTTCCGTCCACACCCGCGGGTTTTGCGGAGAAGAGTGAAGCGAATCAACCGAAACATATTCAATTTTCAAATTGCGCGCCGCGTTTTCTTGTTTTTGTTTATTTGCCATATATTTTTTGCGGTCTTTTTTGTATTTATGCAATCAAAAAGGAGCCAGCGGATTATCGCTGGCTCCTGATACAAAAAAGACCACAAAATCAAGAAGCCGCGGATTATTAAATCCACTGTTTCCCGAATTTATGGTTCTTCCATTTGAGTTCGGTTTATACTATCTACTTTCGTATTATTGACCAATATTTAATTTTCAATTTCATAATAGACCCTTGAATTTTCTTGTCAAGTTGTTGTTTCGCATTTAGCCTGAATTTTAGTTTTTTCAGCGGTAAAATCGTCCCTTATCAGGGCAATGCCGGCGGTTTCTTCTTTGATCAAAATCTTGGTTTTGCATTTTTTGCACTTAATCTCAATAACGGCATCGCGAATGTCGCCTTTGAAAAGCAGTTTGTTGCAATTTTGGCACCGATATTCTTTTAAGGATGGCTTTTCCATTTTTTGGCCGTTATCAAATTATTTTACTATTTCAATGCTGAATATTTTTTAAAGATTTTCTGAAGACTTTCGTCTGTATATAAAAATCACAAAAGCGATTTTTACGATTCCCACCACCAGCCCGATTCATGGTGTGGTGTGAATAAAAAAAGAACGCCTGGCAGAAGAAAAGTTTTTAGGCTCTTCTCCGCCAGGACTTGTTTAACCCTCTGCATGGCAAACCGACCATGCAGATATTTATTGAACTCCTTGAGCCACTAAATCCCACTCGCTTTGTGGAATTTGATCATAGAGTTTCTTCGCCGATATCGCATATGGAATTGATGGGTCGGCATTTGCTCCATGATTCGCCACATCAACCGAATGTATAGAGGCTCGAATGGTTTCCACATCTCGCCACGTTCTATAGTGAGGGAGCCTTGGCGAGATTACATGCGTAATACCATCGACTCCCTGAACCAACTCCACCAGATTACCTGGGAAGAATGACTTGTCCAGGACACATTTCTCCTGGTCCAGACAAAACTTCTGCCCATTACCATTCTTAAACACATGAACCCAAGGCTTCCCCGCAATGGATTCAACGAATTTTGAATATTCCGGAAACATTTTCCTCTCCTGCTACAATTTCTTTTTGAGTAGCGATTTGGGAAGTCCTTCGATAGATTATAAATAAGGACTGTCCCCAAATCGCTGCTCAAATCTCCATATTAAGTTTTAATAAATGGTCAGCATGGGGCCGCGAATTAATCCGGTTACGCGCTCAAACCGAGGAGCAGCGCTTAGAGGAGAGAGATTTGCGTCCCTTCTCCACACAGCGTAGATCGGGGACAATTTCTCGCGCTACTCCCCGATCTGAACTTCGCCGGACTGATTCATCGGCCCTATGCCGACCATTTTGTTTTACTTCTATTTCGTCCTTTTGGACTCATCAGCTCGAGCTCACACTCGAGAATAGAAGTAGGAAGTTTGTTTTTAGCAAACGACCTACATTCTAACCCTATTCCCAGTAACCACACCGGGAATTAATGCTAAGCCTCTTTCTCCGCGGGAGCGAATTGCTTAGATAAGGATTTTAGGGATGTTCCAGCCACATCCTGGGTAGCATTCACATTCAGCAAGCTTGGAAGCCTGTTAGTATCTCGGCACCTTATGAGCCAGAGTTATTATCCAGACCGATGCATTTTTGTCATTCGGAATAGCTGTTATACGCCGAAAGGGTCTTCCTCAATTACTCACCCAAAGGTTTTCATTGATTCGTTCCGGGCGCGGCATGGGCATCGTGTTCGTGACCGCCGCTTAGACCCCGGACTCAAGAATAGAAGATTGCATTTAACTTCCATTCAGGTCGTAATGCTGGTTCTTTTCGTTCTGCCATTAGCTAAAGAACTCTTTGGGACGCAATTTTCTATGCGATCTTGCGGGTTACGTCTCCGCAAGACATTGAAAATACGCGCTGCGTTTTTTGTTTAGAGGTTTCGCTCCCATGTAACCCCCTGTATGGTCTATCGCGCCATACTTGCGTTCCAGTATCGTCGGAATTAACGCCTCGAAACAACAACCAATAGAAAAATTTTCCGGGTGTTTCTCGGTGGCCTTGTGGGTAATTTCTTACTCACATTTCAATCGCCTCCTGCTAACGCTTACTCTTTCTCAGAACTTGTCTATTCCCACGCCGCCAGTGGACTTTGCGAAAGCCACTAACGACGGATTCGATACCTCCATCGCAAATCCGTGTACCCGTGTTCCGGGAATATCGGTTTTGCGAAGTCCGCTTACCGAGGTGTCCTCATCAGTGAGAACCACTATCTCGGGGCGGTATAAGGCCGCACCTTTTTTGATTTCGGTTTCCATAAAGGTGTGCGCCGCCTTTACGGATTCGGTGATGTCGGTTCCGCCACCGGAGTAATTGTTATCGGCGAACTTCTTGATAAGCTCGCGCGCTTCGGCAGGGGTTCCAGCATGCTGGACTTTTCCAAGCTTGGTGTCGAATACCGACAACCAAACTTCGGCATCGCCGGAAAGCACGGCTTTCAAGCGATTCATCACCACTCCAGTAGCCTTCCAATGGCGTTTTCCGGAGTCCATTGACCCGCTTCCATCAAGCAGAATGAAAATTGCCTGCTTGCGCTCATTGCGGGTGATCCGCTCCCTTACTTGGAGCTGTCCGCTCACTGCCTTATACAGGAAGTGAGTCGGGGCCTCTTGTCTCATTGCCCATGCGGTCTTGGAAACCTTGGGCAACTCTGACAAGGACTTGATCGGTCGCTGGCGAATTTCTTCACCGGCGGGATCAGGTTCTTCGCGCACTTGGCGGTGCGCTTGGAGCTTGGCAAACTCGTCCAGTTTGCGAGAGATGTCGAGCATCGCCCGCTTGTTGGACCCATCCACCAAGTCCTCGGCGACCTTGAGTTTATTAAGCTCTTGGTGGCCGGTTTTCTTGCCATCGCTCTCTTGAGCGACTTCGTGATTCTCTCCCTTGGGGTCGAGCATATCCAGCTCTTCCTCGGAAAGAGAATCAACTTCGTCAAGGAGTTGCTCCATCTTTTCAGCAACATCCTCGGGACGCTCCGTCTCCGAAAAGATCGGTAACGGCTCGCCGCCTTCGCCACCACCACTTCCGCCGCTCTGTTTAGAGAGCAGTTTCAGCAGGCTCATTGCCTGCTCAAGCGGCGACGACCCGGGAAACTTTTGAAGATCCACTGCCTGCAGAAAATCGCAGACATTCTGGTGGTACCTCATAGCACCCTCGGTCTTGGCGTTGATCGCCTCGGCGCGGTTCTTGGTGTAACTCTTACCTCCAAAAACCTGCCGAACGCTTCTGGGAATCTCCCATTCTCCAGACGAGTCTGGCTTCGACAAAGTTTCCTCTGCCTTTTGCCTGACCGCCTCTCGGTACGCTGACGGCGGGTTGATTATACCCCCAGCCGCCAGATCACAAAGGTCGGTTACCAGGTCCCTCGAAAAGGACTTAAGCCCGACTTTGTTTGCCACTTCCCGCATTTCCTCGCATGATGGCGAGATGTATGTCGCGGGAGGGCTGGTTCTGAAGCTGTAACCATCCATTCTCTCAATCCATCCTCCCGCTCAAACGCGGGTGTTTTCCAGCGCGAGGCGCTGTGCCTCGGCTGATTTAGCGGCCGCGGAATCCCGCAGCTGCTTCCGGCGATCAGTGAGACCGTCGGTGACTTTTAGATTAGCTACCTCGTCTTGCAACGAGGTCAGCTTCTTGGCAAGCTGGAGGAGCTTGATTGGGCTCCCTCCAATAGCCGAGAACTCGGCTATCATTGCGCGGAGTTTCTGCTCCGCTTCGCAGAGACGAGTCTCTGCGACTGCCCGCTCATAAGCGGCATCGAGCTCTGCCTTTAAATTTTCGGCGAAGCTCTCCATCCCTGGGAGGAAGCACAAATCAAGTAGATCCTGCTTCTCCACTTTGCCACTGCCGCGAAGCGTTGCGGCGGTTTTCACTATGCCGAGGGCATGCACTGCAGTCCTCGGCGAGACTATCTCGCCACCTTCTGATGCTTTGGCCATAACTTCGGCCATAACATTCATGGAGCCGTTAAGCTCCGCTCCGGAAAGTCGCGGTGCGACCTTCTGGAAAAGGCAGAGGTAATCCGCTGCCTTGTAAGATGGCCATGCCACCTTTAGCTGGAGAGGAAACCTCTCCACCAAAGCTTGCGCCGCTGGGCCCATCTCCGAAATCTCGGCTGGGTCCTTGTTGGTGATCGCGATGATCACCTTGGTCTTCATTGAGAAGACCTGCGACCCTTTGCGGAGCTTGCGTGCCGTTAGGGTATCCTTAAGTGCGAGGAGCACCGATGCCGGTGCGTCGAAGATCTCCTCAAAAACCGCGAACGGCTTATTAAGGAAACTGTTCTCCGGGAAATACCGGAGGACTTTTTCTTCTTCCAGGGCCTTGAAATCAAGGCCTCCCCACATTGTCGCCTCATCCATTCCTTCCCCGAAGGATTGGACAAAGACATTCTCGTCAGAGGTTACCTCGGTAAGTGCCGCGGTAACCATCTCGGACTTCCCGTGTCCGCCCGGTCCCCAGAGCAACACATTCTTTCCACTCTCAACCGCGAGAGCAATGATCCGGGCAATCTGCTCGGACCTGATGAATGTATTCTGAAGTCTGTGCGAAACTTTTTCGTATACACCAACATTTTCCATTTCTATCTCCTCTTTCAATTTTAAGTTTTAGCGCCGGTTCAATAGCTATTGTCGCTATATCGCCGCCTCGCACTTCTCCCATTCTTGCTGGCAGGGAATTTCCCAGGAACTACGCTTTCCTACCTGCGCAATTCCTGAACTATATTCTTCGCTGGGTAGGCAGCGGTTCTTCAATTCCATCCCGATTAGTTTATCGGGAACGGAGCGAGCTCAGATTCGAGCTCGGACTCGGTTACCACTCTATACTCGAGGGAACCGATCCAGAGCTTGATCGTTTTGGTTCTGTCAAGAACCCTCTGGGCCTCAGCCTTTAGGACTTGGCTCCGCGTTGGATGCCGGCCGACTTTGAAATGCCGGCGCCACATCCCCTGCATTTGAGGATGACCGGACACTTGATATGTCCGGTTGTTGGTAGTCACAATGTCAATACTTTTCCCATTGGCGCAAAGCGCCACAAGCAACAGCTTGAAATCCATCTGAATCCTCTCCTTTTACCACGGACATTCCGTGGTAACTGTATTTTCAATAACATCCTCAGCGCCCCAGATAAGGGCGTGATTTTCCCAGAAATCTCGGGACTTCTCCGCAGCTTCGGCCGGATTGGCCTGCTGGTTGAAGTACCTACGATCCCACGGCTCGGGCTCTGAAAGATGCCCAATGAAGGCAGTTATCAATACATAACCGCCGTTCTCCTCTGCCTTCTTGAGGATGACGACGATACTGGAACACTCCTCCGGTTCGCGATTCAACACAAACCGGCTGGGTCCCCAGCGCTTTGGCCTTTTAGCATACACAATCTTATCGCCTGGCCTGGCGGCGACACAGATCGTCTTGCCGATTGGTTGACCGAAGTCAACTTCCTCGACAATAAACTGCCTACCCTTCGTTTCTATTCGGGCAAGAGCATCGGGCAGGTGATGTCTTGCATCCTCATGAAGGTGTGAATTGAGTCTATCAAACACACCCTCCCCTGATTTGAGATTAATAAGTATTCCTCCATGGGCTTTTAGTTTGCCCGTTGAACTTCCGATTTATCAGAAACTCAACGGGCAAACCAGCCGCTCAGAAGGACCAAATTGAATGATTACAGCTCAAACGCTCCCGTATAATAATCCGCAAGCGTATCATCGCTGCAAACATTTAAATTAGCTATTCAATTGACAAAGAACCTACCGTTTTCTGTTTCGGCCTCCAAAATTGAATGGCCTCATCAGTGCGAGCTATACTCGCAGACAGAAGGAAATTTTTGATAGAGAAATTTCCAAAACTCTTTTAACCTTCTACAAAGCAAACCCTCGCTTTGTAGATTTGAGAGGTTAAGGCCTCTCGTCCTCACACGGTTCCGAATACTCCTCCGCTTGTGCTCGTGTCAGCACAAGCCTTTGTGATGAGCAATGCGGGTTTGAACAAACCTGCATTGGCATCCGGTTCTCTGGATAAATAAAATATCCAGAGAACTTTTCCAATCCTACGATAGAGTCGCAGATTGGACACCTTCCTTCCCGGATGCTGCGTTCCCAGTCTATCCGACGGAGATCGTACTCTTGTATGACCTCCATAGCGGCGACATCCGCCAAGTCAGGGTTGAAACAGGTTCCCTGAACCTGTCCGTAAGGCCCCCTAAAAGCGGCCTTCATTTTTACGATTCCTTCTGCGCCATGCTCACATGACGCAGCTTCCTCAAGCGCTGAAATCATTATAATCCTCCATTTCAATTTCAATCTTGATACTCCTCACTCTCTCCCCTAACAATCTGCTCCTCTAATCGCAGATTGGAGATGGTAAGGAGATTTCTGGAGATCAAACGGGTTAGGTTTTGCTCTCCAGCCGATCTCCTTATCAGAGAACGGGTGATGGAATGCCTTTGGGGCGCCTTAGCCTTGGAACGATGTCCACGGCATCGGCATTTTATGGCCTTACTCGAGCTTGGCTTGGATACTTCAGTTCGTCGCCTCCATATCTTTGCCAGGTTCCATCGTGACGAAATTGGATTTTTCACGGAATGTCTACTAACCAGTCACACTCTCTCCTCTTTACGGTCGAGAATGATGACCACACATTCAGCGAATAAACCAACATACAAAGAACTATTTTTTGTCTCTCTCCGTTGCCGGAGAGAAGGATGAAGGGGTTTGGGATTGGTGATTCGGAACTATAGTTTTATAAGATTTCCACACCGTTCCTCGAAAGCTTTTTGGAAACCATCCCGAGGATAACCCCGAGGGACAGTAACCGCTTTCTTTTCTCTCTCCTCTCCATCCTTCTCTCAAGCATGCCTTTTTGTATACTGATAAAGGCGGCTAAGAATTTCCCCCATAGAGAAGAAATGTCTTAACCGCCTTTGAAATTACATATAATGGCGATTTCAGATTACTCTCTCCTCTAAAGAAAGTATAAATTCTATTTGATTTTTAAAGCTACCACCGCAGATTTACCTTTGAATCCGACCGCTTGTACAATGAAATTGTATGAGCAAATTCCAACATTTTTGCCTCTATGAGAGGCAAAGGATTGAAAGGTATTTGAAACAAAAGAAAAGCCGGCAA